>Ga0193738_1000031_pt1 | contig 97175 bp, 78 predicted proteins | sample L2a1metaG_FD_144927 | JGI IMG/M metagenome (GOLD analysis project Ga0193738, IMG submission 144927) | Soil microbial communities from a riparian zone of the East river system, Colorado, United States - L2a1 | ecosystem: Environmental > Terrestrial > Soil > Riparian zone | place: USA: East River... | reverse complement strand
TCTGATGCGATCATCATTGGTTTTAATGTTCGTCCTTCACAACAGGCGGCAAGACTTGCAGAAAACGAAGCGATAGAAATAAAGATGTATTCCATCATTTACAAAGTAATTGATGAAATTAAAATGGCGATGGAAGGAATGCTTGAGCCAACGATACAGGAAAAGATCGTTGCCAACGTGGAAATAAGAGAAGTATTTAAGTTTGATAAAGTGATCGTAGCAGGCTGTTATGTACGGGATGGAAAAATAAAGAGAGACTCTAAGGTTCGGCTTATAAGGGATGGTATCGTTACCTATCCAACTGGTGAAGGTGCTTATGCGGAATTAACCTCTTTAAAGAGATTTAAAGATGATGTAAAAGAAGTACAGGCAGGCATGGAATGCGGGCTTATGATCAAAAATTATAATGATATAAAAGTTGGGGATGTGGTGGAAGCATTTGAGGAAGAAGAAGTAAAGAGGACATTATAAGATACTGGATACCGGATGTCAGATACTAGAATAAAGCATCTTGTATCCAGCATCCAGAAAAACTTTTGTTAATAAACCCGGCCCGCCTATTTCCTCTGATAATCAAATTTACTTTTGGAATTCAAATCCTGGTTATGAAGAAAATATTTACACTCAGCCTGGTCTTTTTAATTGCAGCAACTTTTGCTGCACAAGGGCAATCAGCAAAAGTGGTAGCTGATAAAATACTTGCTGTTGTCGGAGACAGGATCATCCTTTATTCTGACATTCAGAATACTATTTCCGATGCGATCAGGAATGGTAACCAGGTTCCCGATAACGCTAATTGTGTATTGATGGAGCAGGCATTGATCTCAAAAGTATTGATGCTACAGGCGGAAAAAGATTCTTTACCTATTTCAGACGAAGAAATAGAGGCGGATCTTGATAACCGTATTCGTAAATACATTAATGCTTATGGTACACAGGCGGCGTTAGAAGAAATTGCCGGCAAATCTATTTACCAGATAAAAGAAGATGCAAGAGAAACCGTGAAGGAGCAAAAGCTGGCAGAGGCTATGCAAAGAAAAATAGTGGAGGCTGTACACATCACCCCAAATGAAACAAAAATATTCTACGAAAAACTCCCAAAGGACAGTCTTCCCTTTTTTGAATCAGAACTAGAGATTGGTCAAATTGTTTTTTATCCAAAGGGAAATCGTGACCTTGAAAAATTTGTAATGGATGAAATACTCAATTATAAAAAGCAGGTTGAAATGAAACTGGCTACGTTTGATCAATTGGCACAACGTTTTTCCGAAGACCCGGGAAGTAAAGAGAGGGGAGGTCAATACCAGGTAAACCGTTACGAAAAAACATGGGACCCTAATTTCTTAGCTGCTTGTTTTCGTTTGAAAAATGAAGGTGATATGATCGGCCCTATTAAATCAAAATTTGGCTATCATCTAATACAATTAGTACAGCGTATTGGTGACGATGCAGTGATCCGTCATATATTGCGTACAACACCGGTAACTGATATCGAAGTGAAGGCTTCAATGGCAAAAGCTGATACTGTAAGATCAAAAATTATTGCAGGCACTTTAAGTTTTGCAGCTGCTGCAACCCGCTATACTGAAGATGAGCAAGCAAAATTCAGCGGACCATATTTTTTGGGTCGTGATGGCGGCCCGTATGTAACGATCGATCTTCTTGATAAGGATCTTGTTGCAATGCTTGATAAACTCAAACCCGGTGAATTTTCACAACCGGTAGTTTTTGAAGAAAATGGAAAAAAAGGCGTACGCATTGTACATTATAAAAGTCGAAGCGAACCCCATCGTCTGAATATGAAAGATGATTTTAGCCGCATATCAACAATGGCGCTGGAAGAGAAAAAGCAAAAGACCCTTGAAAAATGGATGAAAGATAAAGTTCCGACTTATTATATCATGATCGATGATGAAATAAAGAACTGCACAGATCTCACGAAGTGGATCGGTGAAAAGCAGAAAGCGTTCTAAAATTTCTTTTTAAGAGGCGGGTTGTGCTTAGGTCCGAATCCATTATTGATCACAAACAGTGGGTTAAATACCAGGACAAAAACTTTTTCAATAAACCGGAATCCATTCTTACGCATACCCATGGTTGCAAGATGAATAGGTTCCCCTAATAAAGCTCCTACAACAGGAGTAACGAACAGGTCTTGAATACTGGGCCTTTCTGCTACTCCTTCGATCAAATATTCCCATATACAAGACTGAACTGTTGCAAACAAAAAGGACTGGAACCGTGTAGCATTTTGACTTCTTACAGCATTATAGTAATAAGAACCGGCAATAGGATGACCAATATAGTTGAGGGCCCAGTCGTCTTTATCCCAAACCGGGGGTGTTGAAAATGCTCGTGCAAGATTCTTTTCTGCAGACTTTATCCAACCCGGTTCCCATTTGGTCACTTCTTTTGGCATTAGCATTAAAGTAACCATTCCAATTACCTCGATCCCACCAATCAGTAACTCTCCTCTTCCGGCTTTTTTCCAGAAAGAACTGTATTCATTAAGAAGTAAGTGCTGGTAAGTTGGCTTTATTCCAAGTTTAGTACTGTCTATTTTGCCTTGGAAATATTGATTTGAATAAACAGAAAACGAAAGATCTTTTTTATAGGTCAATGATGAATGTGATAAGGAATCAAACCTTAAGGTGTAATGTTTAGGAAGCGAAAATTCTTTTTGTTTTAAGCTGGCAAACTCTGGGCGAATATAAGTTTGGCCAGTAGATTGAAAGCTCAAAAGAAAAGCGACAATAAAGGATTTTAATAAGGTAATTGTTTTCCACATGACAAACCAAGGTTCAATGGTATAATCTCATATCTTTTTTCACAGGCTTGATAACCTTACAGTTGATTCAAGTTTTAACAATATAAGGCATTTTGAAAAGATTACAAATATTTATATAATTTCTGGAATTGACAATTGGCGCTCAAGCCATACCTTTGCGCCTTCCTTTCTGAAGAGATAAATGAGTGATCCGATAAAACACGAATGTGGCCTAGCATTCATCCGCCTGCGGAAGTCCTTTTCATATTACTATCAAAAATATGGCACAGTGATGTGGGGGCTTAATAAGCTCTACTTGCTGATGGAGAAGCAACATAACCGTGGCCAGGATGGCGCTGGTATTGCGACTGTAAAGCTGGATGTGGAACCCGGTTATCCTTTTATGAATCGCATGCGTAGCAATGCAACACAAGCGATCGCAGATATTTTTCAACAGGTTGGCAAGGAAGTGGAAGAATTGGAAAAATATCATCCCGGCATCAGGAATCATCCGGGTTTAATGAAGGGCCATGTAAACTTTTTGGGTGAATTGTTATTGGGGCATCTTCGTTATGGCACACAGGGAAAAAATAAACTAGAATACTGTCATCCTTTTATTAATCGTGATACAATACCTGCACGAAATCTTGCATTAGCAGGAAATTTTAATATCGTTAACTCCGATGAGTTGTTTGCATTAGCAGGAAAAGAACCACATGAGAATACACGTTTCAGTGATCTCGCTGCGATGATCGAATTAATGCACACATATCTCTGTCGTGAAGATGAGGCATCTCCAGAAAAATTGGATATTAAAAAAGTATTCAAAAAAGTTTTACCAATACTTGATGGTGGTTTTCATGTCGGTGGGTTTACCGGGAATGGTATTGGTTTTGTTTTTCGTGATGCACATGGCATTCGTCCTTCTTATTATTATGTAGATGACGAAGTGGTGGTGGCAGCATCAGAACGGGCAGCTATTCGTACAAGTTTTAATGTCGGAGAAAATGAAGTGAAAGAATTGATGCCGGGCCAGGCATTGATCGTTGATGAAAAAGGAGTAATTGAAGTAGCACAGATATTAGAACCAAAAGAAAGGAAGGCTTGCAGCTTTGAACGAATTTATTTTTCCCGCGGCAGTGATGAAAAGATCTATCGTGAAAGAAATCAATTGGGGTATAACCTAACTGAACAAGTATTGAATGCGATCGATCATGATCTGAAGAATACTATTTTTTCTTTTATACCGAATACAGCTGAAACCGCATTTTATGGAATGCTGAAAGGGATGGAAGATTTTTTGAATAAGGTTAAGATAGAAAGGATTTTAAGCTGGGGCAGGGATTATGATCCCGAGAAGTTGGCGGAAATGGTCAATCGCCGGATCCGGATTGAAAAAGTAGCGATCAAAGATGTGAAGATGCGAACTTTTATTACTGAAGACTCAAGTCGCAGTGAAATGGTACAACACGTTTATGATATAACGTATGGTACTGTAAGGAAAGGAGTAGATACGCTGGTGGTGATCGATGATTCGATAGTTCGTGGCACAACATTGAGAGAAAGTATCATTCGAATGCTTTCAAGATTAGAACCTAAAAAGATTATTGTTGTCTCCTCTTCACCCCAAATTCGTTACCCTGATTGTTATGGCATTGATATGAGTAAAATGGGAGAGTTTGTTGCATTCCAGGCAGTGGCAGCCTTATTGAAAGAAAGGAACAAGGAAGCTTGTTTGCAGGAGATATATGACCATTGCAAAGAATTGAGCCGCAGCAATCAATTACAAACAGAAAATGTTGTAAAAAGAATTTATAAGTTGTTTACGATTGACGAGATCACTAAAAAGATCGCTGAATTAATTACTCCAAAAAACCTGGGTATTCCTGTACAGGTTATCTACCAAACAATAGAAAATCTTCATGCAGCTTGCCCAAGCAATCTCGGTGATTGGTATTTCACAGGCAACTACCCTACACCAGGTGGCAATAAAGTAGTGAACAAAGCATTTATGAACTACATGGAAGGAAAAAATGTGAGAGGCTACTAAAAAATTTAAGATTGGCGATTGCAGATTTTAGATTTAATTTTAATAAGTGAAAACGTTACTTCTCATACGTCATGCAAAAAGTAGTTGGGATGACCCGGCACTGAGCGATTATGAACGTCCCTTAAATGAACGTGGTAAAAAAGATGCTCCTGCAATGGCAGAAAGATTGTATGAAAGAGGAATAAAGATCGATGCCTTTATTACAAGCCCTGCGAGACGTGCAAGAAAAACTGCCGAAGTGTTTGCAAAGCGATATAAAAAAGAGAAAGATGATTTGGTTTTAAAAACCGAATTATATATGGCGAGTGACGAAGCTTTTAATAGTGTTGTTGAAAAACTGCATGATGATCTTGATTGTGTAGCTGTCTTTTCTCATAACCCCGGCATTACAGATTTTGCAAACAGTCTTACGGACGATATAAGAATCGATAACATTCCAACATGCGGCATCTTTGCCATATCCATTGAAGCAAGGAAATGGAATAAATTCAAAGAAGCAAAAAAGAAATTTCTATTCTTCGATTACCCCAAGGCTCTTGTTCAATAAGCGAGCCGTTTCAGGTTTCAATTTGGTTGAATTTAAAAAAGATACTCAAATCGTTTTGCTTTCTGGATACTCTCTAATAGAGAGAAATTGTTTTGGTTTACACAAAACGAAAATTGCTTTTTCATAAGATAGTCTGCAAGATATTCCTGTTCCGTTTGACCTGGAGTTGGGATCAGAATGCTTTTCTTACTCAACGCAGCGATATCCATAACAGTACTATAACCACTGCGACTAACAATAAATTCAGCTTTCATTGCCTCGTCATTTAATTCCTCAGATGAAAGGTGATTATAAAAATGGATGGTGTTTGTTGAGGGAATAATATTTTTTTCTCCGGGCAAACCTCTTACAATTGTTGCCGTTCCAGGATAACTTACGATCTGATCAATTACTTTGTTTTCTAAAATTGTCCGTTGTGGTTCCGGACCAGAAAGGATAATTAGTAAATGGTTCTTGTTTTCATCAATATCCTTTTTTTCGAATCTTGATAAAGGACCAATATATTTTGTGGGTATTAAGGGCATTTTAACGGGGTGTGATAATTCTCCTGCTAAATTGTTTTCTCCTTTTTCATCCGGTACCCAGCATTCATGAAACCGGTTAATGAATTTATAATTCCATTGCTGTAATATTTTTTTACTCCATTTTCCCAAAGAACTTTTGATACATAACTGGTGAGTGAGAAAAACAGAAAATATCTTTTCATGATAAAGTCCATAGCGATTATCTGAGACTACTGCCTCAAAACCGAATTTGTTCACTTGCTCCTTTAGCCATTTATTTTCTTCTTTTATTGATCTGAGAAGGGATGGTATCTGCAAAAGGATCTTACCCGTGAGACCATTTTTTGCATATTTTATTCGATAACCCTTCAATGGTAAAAAAGACAAGGAAGGAAATTCTTCCCTTAGTAGTTTTTCCTGTTTTCCTTCGCCTGCAAGCCAAACCTCGCAATCGTTATTTAATAAATCACTGATAACCGGCACACAACGGGTGGCGTGGCCCAATCCCCAGTCAAGAGGGGCTACAAGCAGCTTTTTACCAGCTAATGAGGTCATATAATTTTTGGCAGCATTTAGCAATTGGTATACTAAATTGCCCGTAAAATAGTTTAATTTAGAAATTCAATTATGAAGAGATTAAACAAGATAGTGTTTGCTGCGTTATTAATAGTAGCTATTGGAGCCGTTAGCTGCAGTAAAAACTATTATACCAGCAAGTCCAAGGGTAACGATTGTGGCTGTCCGAATAAGAAAGGAATGGTCGGTTATTAATGTAATTGTGTAATTGAAATGAAAACCCCGAATAGAGAAAGAGAATTGGTGTTGTTATCAAAAACAGCGCTGATGAGTGAAAAGGCTCTTGAAAAAGAGCTGATCAACCTGGAGCATCTTTTTCTATATGCCGAATCGGCAACTGCATTTTGTCAAACTCATGAACTGGTCCTTCGCAATCGAATCACAACTCAAAGATCAAAGCTTATCAAAATTTACCACGATCATCAATTGAAACCATTCTGGTTTTTAGTGAACAAAAATTGACATCTATTTTTTAGCAAAGTTTAAAGTATGTCACTTAGTCTTTTCACAAATCACGGCATTATTCTCGTATTGATGTAAAGACTTGTTAAAGCCTTTTGCAGAAATCAATATCTGCAAATGTGATTGCGTTAGCAAGAAAAACATCACACACATGCAGAAATATATTTTTCTTTTGGGAATGATCTTTTTCATTGTTTCCTGTAAAAAAAATAATGATTCAAGTAGCAATAGCTCCGATGATGAAGATTGTGTCATGAGATCGTCAACGGGCAGTGGTGAAATAAAAGCGAGCCAATACATCGTTGTATTTAATCCTGTCATTAATTCACGAACTGCATCTCGTATTAGCCTCGATCAGCTAAGTAAAGATGTTTTGCAAAGAAACACCATTGATGTTTCAGCATTAAAAACATCTTTTGCTGGTGAACCGGGTGGTTTTATAGCAACAATTACAGCGGCTGAAGCTGAAGCATTGCGGCAAGATGGATCAATTGAAGCAGTAGAGCCAGACAAAGTGATCTCATTAGGTACTTGTTTTACTGTTGTTGAACCAAGATTAGTTACATGGAACATAAACCGAATTGGTTATGGTGATGGAATTGGCAAAACAGCCTGGATTATTGATTCAGGGATCGACTTTGATCATCCCGACCTGACGGTTGATCAAACAAGAAGCCGTTCATTTGTTGCGGGCCAAACATCTGCCAATGATCAGAACGGGCATGGTACACATGTGGCAGGAATAATTGGCGGAAAAAATAATACGATCGGTGTATTGGGTGTTGCATCTGGCGCATCGCTTGTTGCGCTTAAAGTATTGGATAAAGACGGAGAAGGTAATTTATCTTATATCATTCAAGCAATAGCCTACATAAATTCGGTTGCAGATGTGGGAGATGTGGTTAACATGAGTGTTGGTGGAGAATCCGGTTCTGATATTCTTGACCAGCAAGTAAAAAATACCGCAGCAAGAGGAATATATTTTGCAGTCGCAGCAGGCAATGATAATAAGCTGGCAAACCTTAATTCACCGGCGAGGGTAAATGCTTCAAATGTTTATACTATATCTGCCATTGATAGTCTTGACAACTTTGCCTCATTTTCTAATTATGGAAATGACGTAGTTGACTTTGCCGCACCCGGTGTTCGCATATTATCTACATGGATGGATAATAAGTATGCTTATGCAAGCGGTACTTCAATGGCGGCGCCACATGTTGCAGGCTTGTTGTTGTTACGTGGAAGAGACATCACAAGTTCCGGTCTCGCTAAAAATGATCCCGACGGCACACCTGATCCTATCGCACATTTTTAAATAAAGAAAGGAGAAGTTTGATCTTCTCCTTTTTTATCTAAGTAAAAATAGTTACTGCATTATACAACGATATTTGTATTCAGTTCTTGTTTTATTGCAACTGTTTGTTTTTTTAGTTTTGTTTGTATTTTTTTGATTTGCAGTTTTCTTTTCAGCAAGTGTAAATGGGATTCCTATCCGCATGTTCCATCCGGATGCTTTTGATTCAAGAGTTGCATAAGTTGTTTTTATCCCTGATTCGTTTGAAATAGTTTGTTTATCCATATTACCTATGCCTGCAAAATAATTGATGCTTACATTCAGCAGGCGTTGGCTATTTTTTCCAAATTCAAAACCCATTCCTGTAAGGAAAGCGGTGTTCCAATTACCTGCACGATATTCATAAGCTGTTTGAGTGCCATCTGTTTTTGTAACAATATCTGTTTTTGGAGCTGCAATGTATCCTATACCCATAGACGGTTGCAAACGAACCCATCCGCCTTTATTTTTATTTTCAGTTTTCTTTGCTGCGCTGCTTTTGCTTTGGCAACGACTTGACTGAGAAGAATAACTTTTTGAACACCTACCTCGGGAAGAGTAACTGCCGTATGAACTTTTGCCAGGTGATTTAGTTTTTGATGAGTTTGTTGATTGCTTTGTTTTATTAAAAAGAATCGGCTTTGTTGTATACTGATAACCTGCTTCCATTCGCAACTGCATGTTTGCTTTTGTTGCAGCATATGCATTCATCCCATTCTCAATATCATTAAAACTATATAATACACCTGACCGGCTGGTACTTGCTCCAATATAAGGTCCAAAACCTTGTTTGAATTTATAATCAAGACGCAAACTAACTTGTGGGTTAAACTCCCCTCCAAGCGGAGCAAATGATCCGAGCTCATTGTAATTAACAGATGTTCTTGAATTTTCAAAACCCACTTGTGGAGTTAAAGAAAGTTTTTGGGCATTCATTGCAAGTGCAGAGACAATGAACAAGCCCGATAAGGCTAGACTTCTCATGGCAATAAATTTTAGTGGAGAGAAGTTAGGATAATTTTTTTCGCGGAAAAAATTTTATGGATGAGTGGCAGGAATTAAATTTTTATCTAAGTAGTCAAATCCAGTTTCCAGTTCCATTTTTACTTCTTCTTTGTCCTGTCCTTTATAATTTTCAAAAAGTTTATGATACTCTGTTTTTAATCTTTCATAATCATTCGGTTGAAACCATTTAGCTAGAATTAATCCATTAATAATACGTTTCTCAATTCTTGGAAAATATTCTAAATAACCAATAGGCTCTTTGTTATACTCGAAGTATAAACTTGGATAATCTTTGAATTTTTCTCTTAAACTATCAATTTCAGGTTTGATCTTTTCAAAAAATTCCACAGCGGCTTTATTAATAGACTCATCTGTATATCCCTGATGCTTCCTATCATAAAGCCATTCTTTTGTCCAATTAAGATTACAAACGACAGTCCAATTAGTCCAGCCATATTTTGGTAATATCTTTTTAAAATGTTTTTCCAATTCAGTAAATATGATAATGTAGTGGACCTGGATATTGCTAATTATACCGGCAGTGGAAATAAAAAAAAGTGATATAATTCTCTTACCATATTCGAATTCCTGTAAGAATTCATTTTTTGACTTTCGAAAAACAAAGCCTTCTTTCTTCAATTCGCTTTGAAGAACGGTTACAAATCTTAGACTTGGCTTTTCTGTTGAATCGGTCTTTATGATAATAACTTAAAATTTTGTCTTATTGTAATTTTCGCAATGCCTCGCCTAGCCTGCTGATCATTTCATTGATCTCTCCCTTTTTGCAAGTGCCAACGCTGAGTCGATACCAGGGATTACTGCGACTACTGCCAAATGCATAAAATGGAACAACTGCTAAGCCAGCTTCGTTTAAAATATATGCAGTCACATCACCCTGTGTCTCTAATATTTTTCCGTCAGCAGTTTTTCTGCCAGCTGCGTCTACTTTTATAGTTAAATAAATTGCGGCTTCAGGTGTAATGCAATCAACAGGTAATCCTTCTTTTTTTAATTTCATGAAGCCTGCATGAATACCCCGCAATCTTTCTTCTATTCCATTTTTGAATTGAAGCAGGTAATTTTCAATTTCTTTTTTCTTACCTAAAAAACTTGCGACGGCTTTTTGTTCTGCCATCGGCGCCCATGCACCCACATGTCCAAGAATTGATTTCATTTTATTAATAACTGATGCTGGCCCCATGCTCCATCCTACTCTTACACCAGTTGCTGCAAATACTTTGCTGATCGCATCAATGAAGATGGTATAGTTGCGCATCTCTGGTCTTAATGAAACAGGATTGTAATGTTTGATATCTCCATAAGTCAAATGCCAATACATCTGATCATACATGATAAACACTTTTTTTTCTTTTTCGCTTCTTCTTGCATTTTCTTCCAATACCAGGTCACAGATAGCTTCTAATTCTTTTTTTGAAAATGTAGTGCCGGTAGGGTTTTGAGGAGAGCATAATGAAATAAGCGTTGCTTCTTTTATATGTGGACGAATATCTTCGGCCGTTGGCATAAAATTATTTTCGGCTGTTGCTTCTATCACTACATGCTCACCTTCTACAAAATGTGTGTAATGATTATTATTCCATGAAGGCACTGCATAGATCACTTTATCACCTTTATCACAAATAGCACGGTAAGTTGCATAAATAAGTGGACGACCACCGGATGAAACAAGTATCTCACCTAAAGAATAATCAAGTTTTTCCCATTCTTTCATAAAAGAAACAATGGCTTCACGAAGATCAAGATTGCCTTCCGCTGCAGGATAATTAGTGAAATGATTCCGGTAAGCAGTTACAATCTCATCTTCCAGTTCTTTTGGTATCGGGAAAATAGAAGGATCAAAATCACCAACGGTAAAATTGTAGATCTTTTCACCTTGTCTCATCTTTTCACGGATCTCACCGCCCAATTTTACAATTTCAGAACCGATCAATGTCTCTGACAAATGTGACAATTTCATGCCCTATTATTTTGCTGCAAATGTAAAAGGAATGATGGAGATAACAAGAACGATTGTTAGCAATGGGAACTATATACAAGTTGGGACAGAGTTACCTATTCTGACAAATATAACTTAATGAATTACCATTCGCATCTTTAAATAGATATTGACCAGAAGTAACATCGGAGCATGTATCAAGTGTTCTGGTTTGAAATGGAACACCTCCTGATATTTGACACGTATAACAATATTTATTTTCTTTAGAGCAGGCAGTGATTAGTATTACGAATAGGAACAGGAGCAGTAATCTCATAAGTTATATTTATTTCTTTTTTTGTTCTGGCTTTTCATCTACTTTCTAATCATCATCCTGAAAACTGCCATTGACAATTACCTGGAAAAGGTTGAGAGTTCACAGAACTCTCAACCTTCAACTTTAAATTTTTCAACTATTACTGTATCGGTTTATAATCTTTAAACAAGTTCACTTTTGTTCCTTCTACAAGAGTTCGATAGTCTTTCCACTTACCGTCAAAGAAAGTGTTGATCCTTTGCACGACTCCGTCAATTGCTTTTTCAGCATTAGTCACCATTGTTTCCTCTTGCTGACCCGGCGCAACCATCTTACTCCCGATTGATTGCTGTGCCTGCTGTGCCTGTGACATTACTGTTACTTCAAATGGATTTCTTGCCAGACCTTGTCTGTCAGAAGTTTTGCCACTAATGCTCTCGCGGATCAATTTTATCTCATCCTGAATCTTTGTTGTGGTCTTCCTTAATGAATCAGCTTCTTTTCCTTCCACACCTCTTAATTGGGCCTGCATTTTTGTACAAACTTCTTCTGCTTCAGTTAACCTGTCCATTCCTTCAGTTAATTTATCTGCGCTTTTACGAAGGCGATTAAACATTGTTCTCTGTGCGATCTTTATATCATTCCGATCACCCAATCTCGGATCATCTTTTACCGTAACATAAGTTGAATCCTGTGCTCTTGCATAAGTAACAACCAATTTGTATTTACCAGGTAAAACCAGGAAACCTCCCGGCTCTGGTGAGCCAGGTGTTGGTTTTGGTGAACCGGGCTGACGAAATCCTCTTTCTTCCATCCCCCAATACTGGCGGTTAAAACCACTGTCAACATTCCAGCGAATGGTCCTTATCAATTCATTTTTGTCGTTGAATACTCTAACTATTGCACTATCACCTCTTCTTACACTACCTGTTCCCCCGAAACCACCACCAAATCCACCACCTCCGCGGCCACCGCCACCGCCTCCACCTTGAGGTTGCATAGCAGGTGCTGGTTGATTGTCGGTTTGTGGCGCGGTTTGACCGGCAGGTCTTGCCGGTCTATTTATATAAAATGAAACCGGTGCCCCACGTCTCCTGTTTTCTGCTTCATAAAGTCCATAAGTGCTCCAATCATAACCTGTGGCTGCTCTATACTGAGCCTGGTATGCATCCGGTGCAGTGAAAACAGTGATTGGATTTGTTATTGCCATTCCTTTATTCGCTGCTGCTTTTCTTAATGGACGAATATCATCGAGGACCCAAAGTGAACGGCCAAAAGTTGCAATAACAAGATCTGCTTCTCTTTCCTGTATAATCATATCATAAGTGGAAACAGATGGATAGCCATTTTTCCATTGCTCATAAGTGGCACCGTTATCAAGACTTACCCATAATCCGTTTTCAGTTCCAATAAAAATTAAATTCGGTTCAACAGGATCTTGTACCATACACAATGCATATCCTTTTACTTTATTTTCATCAACTATTCTTGTCCATGTATTACCATAATCCGTTGTACGGAAAACATAAGGTTTAAAATCACCACGACGATAATCATTAGCAACTACAAATGCTTCACCGGCATTATGACGTGATGCAGTTATTTGAGGGATCCAGCAACTCATTGGCATACCGGAAATTTTTCCGCGGAAACTCGTCCATGTTTTTCCTCCATCCCTTGTTAGCTGAACATTTCCATCGTCTGTGCCAATCCAAATTGTTCCCTGTTCTTTTGCCGAAGGCGAAATTGTAATGATCGTACAATGTGTTTCAGCACCTGTAATATCCAGGGTAATTCCACCTGTATTTTGATATGCTTTGATCTTTACAGAATCATTTGTTGTTAGATCAGGAGAGATCATTTGCCAGCTTACCCCTTTATCTGTGCTCTTATGCACGAACTGGCTACCGATATAAACTGTTTTTTTATCAAATGGATCTTGCGCCATTGGAGTGTTCCAATTCCAACGAACCATTTGTTTTGGATCTAAGTTTGGTGGTTTTATAAACCAGCTTTCTCCCGTCTTCCAGTTGCGTTTACCAACACTTCCTCCCTGGCTTTCGCTATAAACCCAACTTGCATCTTCTGCATCAGGCATTACATCAAAACCATCGCCACCACCGATATTATTCCAGTAATAATTTCTAATGCCGGCATTTATCCATGTATAGCCGGGGCCATGCCAGCTTCCGTTATCCTGCATGCCACCCATTACATTGTATGGCATTTCATTGTCAACATTGATATGATAGAATTGTCCGACCGGAAGTTTATCATCAAAAGTCCAGTTCTTACCGCGATCATGAGTGATACCGATACCACCATCATTTCCTTCGATCATAAAGCTTCCATCTTTCGGATGTATCCACCATGCATGGTGATCAGGATGTATGCCAGAATAAGGGATCAAAGTGGTGAATGTTTTACCGCCATCTTCACTTACCTCCACCTGGGCATGTATATTGTATAAACGATTTTCATTTTCCGGATCAACACGAATGTCCTGGAAATAAAATGGTCTATTGGTCACCCATCTTGCATCACTATTTACCAATTCCCATTTTGAACCACCATCATCACTTTTATATAAACCATTTTTTGTTGCTTCCACCATTGCATACACACGACGTGGATCATTGGTGGCATAAGCCAAACCAATTCTTCCATAGTTTCCATCTGGTAAGCCATCATCTTTACCCAGTTTCTTCCATGTTTTGCCGCCATCAATTGTTAAATACAAACCGCTGCCGGGTCCACCACTTTTAAAATCCCATGGCGTACGACGATGCTGCCACATATTTGCAAGCAAACGATTTGGATTTGATGGGTCCATTACCAACTCAGCGCAACCAGACGTATCATTCGTATATAAAATTTTTGTCCATGTTTCGCCGCCATCAGTTGTTTTAAAAACTCCTCTTTCCGGATGTATACCATAAGGATTTCCAATGGCAGCGGCATACACAACATTTGAGTTAACAGGATCTACAATGATGCGATGAATATTTCTTGTATTCTCCAACCCTGCTCGTTTCCATGTTTTACCTGCATCAAGGGTTTTGAACATTCCTTCACCGATGTTTATTGAATTCCTTGGGTTCCCCTCGCCTGATCCAACCCAAACTGTATTAGGATTTGATTGCTGAATAGCGATGGCGCCAATATTCTGTGTCGGTTGTTCATCAAACACAGGGGTCCATGAATTGCCGCTGTTCTCAGTTTTCCATACACCGCCCGAAGCGGCTCCGAGATAAATGACATTTGTGTTGTCTAAAACAACATCAACAGCTGTGATACGACCACTCATACCGGCCGGGCCGATATTGCGTGGTTTCCAGTTTTTAAATTGTTGAAGACTTAGTTTTTGGGCGTTAGTAAACAAGCAGATCAAAGTGCCGATGGCACCGAGCAGAATAGTTTTTCTCATTGCATGTGATATTTAAAAAAATAAACTTACTTAAAAACCGTCAGTGCAGAAAAAAAATGGTTGAATGGCAATTAAAATGGGAAATCAAAAATTGAAAGCACCATTTGCTAAATAAAAAACCCGGTTTTTCACAACCGGGTTTCTAAAAGGGATCGATTTTAATTAGAACGGTTTTACTGTCTTCACTCCCGGAGTAATTTTTGAACTTTCAGGGTAAAGAACAGCTTTTACCATATTATTTAAAGTCAAAAACTTCTTTGCTGCTTTTTGTAAGTTCTCAACAGTAATTGCATTTACTTTTTGCTCATAATCTAACACGTTTTCAGGATCGGTCTGATCAATAAATGCATTTGACAACACCCCAAGCCAATAATCATTGCTTTGAAGATTTACATGATATTGTTTCTTCCATGTTTCTTTTACTTTATCAAGATCTTTTTGATCAATGCCTTTTTCCTGTGCATCTTTTATCAGTTCGGTCAATGCTTTTTCAAGCTTTTCAACATTTTCAGGTCCGCAGGGAAGTTGAGCGGATACGGTATAATGTACATAAGGTCTTTTTAAAATGGATCCATACATGCCACCGCCATAAATGCCGCTCATTTCTTCTCTCAACTTTTCAATGATCTTAATGTTCATCACTTCCAGTAATGCAGCAAGATCCATTTTTTCTTCGCGACTGTATTCTGTTTCACCTTCAAAAATAAAATTGATAATGCTTTGTGACTCTTTTCCTTTTTTCAGATTTGCTTCCGTCAAGCCTTTTATCATCCTTACTCCATTGTCTTTGTATTTATTTTCTTTTGGAGAAGCAGGGAGGGAACCAATATATTTTTCCAGTAATGGTTTTGCTTTTTCAGGATCGATGTTGCCTACAAATGTGTAATGCATCCCATGCGCATTGCTAAAGATCTTGTTATAGATAGCAAATGACTTATCGAGATTTATTTTATCATAGTTTTCAGGTCCCGGAACAGGGTCATCAGACCATGGATTATTATTGAAGAGAACTTTATTCAACGTATCCTGGTACCATGCCTGCGGATCCTGCATATAAAATTGTGTGGAGGCTTTTTCTTTTGTTACAAAAGATTTGAATAAGCCTTCATCTTTCCGCGGCTGTGTATAATACAAATACATCAGTTGAAGAAAAGTTTCAAAATCCTTGACGCTACTGCGACCTTCAATTCCTTCTTCGTTATTATTGATGTAAGGAGTAACAGAAACCGTTTTGCCTGCCATGAATTTTCTCAGATCAGTTGGTGACATATCTTTTACCCCCATTTGTCCAACAAGAACGGCAGCATACTGAGCATTTTCTTTATCAGCAAGATCAAAATTGTGGTAGCCACCCCAGCGCCATGCATCCATTTGTATTTCGTCATTCTTTAGCGTTGTAGGTTTTATTGTTATTGTAATACCATTGCTTAATATAAGATCAGTTGTACCCAGCTTTTCATTTTTTGTTTCAGCCGTTATTTTTCCTGGCGCTGGTTCCATATCAAGCAATGCAGATGCAACCACTTTCTCTTCATAGGCTTTTACTGGTTTATTATTTGCAGCAACAAGCCCTTTTAAAAGCTCAGAATTGTTTGGCAGTTTATCTTTTAATTTGGCCGGAGCTTCAACCAATGTAAATGCGTTTGAGGTAGAAGGCATTTGTTTTGCCAGGGCATTTATTTCCTGCAAACTGATCGTTGGTAAAACCTGTTGTAAAAATTTATAACGATGGTCAACGCCGGGAATAGGATTGCCCTGTAAAAAATTATTTACATATTGCTGAACGATGGCTCCTGATTCTGATTTGTCTTTTTCTTTAAAAGATTTTTCAGCTACGTTCATCAAACTTGCCTTTGCACGATCAAGTTCTGTTTGCAGGAAACCAAATTGTCTTGCACGATTTGTTTCTGCTATCAATGCATCGATAGCATCCTGCATTGGCGCTTCGCCAAGAACCGCGAAAGATGTAAATGAGTTATAGCCGCGGAGAAAAGGTTGAAAGCCTGTATTGGCAAAAACAAACGGCGGATTTGGTTTTTGTGTCAATTCAGTTAATCGCTGGTTGATCAAAGAACTTACTAATCCTTCGACTGTGCTTTCACGATAATCGGCCCATGTTTTTAATTTTTTTGCGGGCCTTACAAAATTGAATACCTGCAAAAAAGTGTTGGTGGCTTCATCATCGGTTACCACCATTGCATCAGGTGCAGTTCTTTGTTTTATTGGAATAATGGCTGGTCTTGCAGTAGCATTAACTGGGTTTGTAAATTTTGAGAAATGTGCTTTGATCTTTTTTTCTGCTTCTGCAGGATCTATATCACCTACAACAATTACTGCTATAAGATTTGGTCGGTACCATGTTTTATAAAAATTCTTAAGTGTTTCGTGTTTGAAATTTTTTAATACATCATCTGTTCCGATCGGTAAGCGTTCTGCATATTTTGAACCATTGAATAATCGTGGAAAATACTGGCGGCTCATTCTTTCAAAAGAACCCTTGCTTAATCTTGATTCTTCCAACACAACACCACGTTCTTTTTCAATTTCATTTTTATCAAATAGATTATTGAAAGCCCAATCTTCCAAAACGGTGAATCCTTTTTCAACAACAGCTTCATCATCGGTTGGAATTGGTAAAATATAAACTGTTTCATCAAAACTTGTATAAGCATTCAGGTCGGCGCCAAACTCCACTCCTGTTTTTTGTAAATAGTCAACCAGTTCATTTTTTGGAAAATTTTTGGAACCATTAAAACCCATATGCTCCATAAAGTGAGCTAATCCACGCTGATCATTATTTTCCAAAACTGAGCCTGCATTTATCGCAAGTCGTAACTCCAGTTTCTTTTCAGGCTTAGCATTTTTACGGATATAATAAGTAAGACCATTCGGCAGTTTTCCAACCTTTACATTCGGATCTACGGGTAGCGGATCTTTCAAATTATATTGGCCAAAAGAAATGACATAGAAAAAGGTAAATACAATAAAGAATAATGGTTTAAGCTTTTGTTTCATGAGCTGGTTTTTAGGGTGGTAAATATACTCCGGTCGGTTTGTTAAGGAAAATAAAAAACTCCCTCAGTGGGAGGGAGCAATAGTTCAAAGGGAATATGAGTTGATTAGTTATTCGGTTTTTCTTCTTTCTTCTCATTAAATTTCTTTTCCGCTTCTTTTGCTTTTGCAAAATCAAGCACTACACCGTTGATGCAATAACGCAGACCGGTAGGTTTAGGGCCATCATCAAACACATGACCTAAATGTGCTTTACAACGGCCGCATTGAACCTCGGTTCTGCTCATGCCAAGTGTATTATCTTCTGTGTAAATAATACTTTCTTTACTGATAGGCTCATAAAAACTTGGCCAGCCGCAACCGCTTTCAAACTTTGTGTCGCTTCTAAATAATGCATTACCACAGGCCGCACAGTAATAAGTTCCTTTTTCATTGAAAGATTCATACTTACTCGTCCAGGGTCTTTCAGTTCCTTTCAGTCGGGCTATTTGGTAAACATCACCAGGAAGAACCTTCTTCCATTCTTCTTCGCTTATATTCACTTTCGATGTATCGGTATTTGAATAAACAGGGTTATTTTTTTTATTAATAGTATCCATTTTTGCAATTTTTGTTTTTGATGATTGGGAATAGCTGCATTGCTGGCAGGCAGTGGCAACGATCAATAATATCAATAGATGTTTCATTTTGTTCTATTTCTTATTACACAAATTTACGTTTAATAAGGTTGGCTGGTTTGCCATCAGCTGGCAATGGGCGGATGCTTAACATTTCATTACAAACAGCCGTTCTATTTGAATGTTTTTAACCAATTCCGTGCCTGTCAATGAATTTTTCGGGTCAGGGTATTATATTTGTCGTTCACACAGGTTAGCAAGTACATGTTCAATTTAATTTTATTTGGCCCTCCGGGCAGTGGTAAAGGCACGCAATCAGACAAGCTGGTTGAAAAGTATGGACTTGTCCATCTTTCTACTGGCAACCTGCTTCGTGAAGAGATCGCTAATAAAACCCCTCTTGGCAAAGAAGCAAAAAAATTTATCGATCAGGGCCAGTTGGTTCCTGATGAAGTAGTCATCGGTATGGTGGATTCTTTTTTTGACAGGCACAAAGAGGTAAACGGCTTTTTATTTGACGGCTTTCCACGTACAGTGGCGCAGGCACAGGCGTTGGATAAATTATTAACGTTGAAAAAAACAGATATTGCAATAGTGCTTGCTCTTGACGTAACCGAAAAGGAATTAATAAACAGGCTGCTTAATCGTGGTAAAACAAGCGGTCGCAGCGATGATAACAACGAGGATGTAATAAGGAAACGATTTGCAGTATATACAAATGAAACCTCGCCGGTGGCTGATTATTATAAAAAAACAAGAAAATTCAAACCTATTCATGGCGAAGGTTCATTAGATGAGATCAATGCAGCTCTCCGGCAAGCTATTGATAAGGCAATGGCAGAGCATAAAAACTGAACTTGATCCCTCTCGGCTCAGGCGAGACGGGATTTTTTTATGTCCTTGTTTTAACGAACTTGCAGGGATTAAGGCTACCACATGAATTTTGAAAAGGAGAATTTCATCCGGACAAAACTTGTTTCACTTTTACAAAAGCTAAAGAATGATGAACCAGCCCGCTGGGGCAAAATGAATGTTCAACAGATGATCGAACATTTTACGGATGTAATGATGGTGGCTTCGGGCAAGATCAAAATACCAATTGTAACTCCCGCTGATAAACTTCCCCGACTTCGTGAGTTCATGTTTAGTGAGAAGCCATTTAAAGAAAACACGAAAAGCCCTGTTCTTGCTGAAGAGCCTGCTCCTCTAAAAAAACATACCAAAGAAGCGGCTATTGGTAAATTACAAGAAGAGTTGATCTATTTTTTTGAGGCTTTTGAAAAATATCCAGGAGTAAAAACTATCAACCCTGTTTTTGGCGAGTTGGATTTTGATGCCAATATTCAATTACTATACAAACATGCATTGCATCATCTAAAGCAGTTTGGAATAGAAATTCATTGATCAATGCTGAACAAAAGTTCTTTTCAAATTTATTCGGCCAATTGAACCACCAACATCCACATTAATCTCAACATCCCATTTTGTAGATGACATTTTTGTTCCTTTTACAAATCCTGAATTGACCTTATATGCCCCGTTTGTCCAAAATGCAATTTTTATAAAAAGACACATTGCATCTGTCAACTGGCTGTTTTCATAAAGAAATGAATTGGTACCAGCCGGAACCTGGAAAACAAGTTTATCAGAATATTCTTCATCGGCAATGCTTTTACATTGTGGTCCATCGTGAATGTAGCTAAACACAAGATCATTTGCGGGTTTGATCTGAAAGAAAAGGCGCATGTCAGGAGTGGAAGTTGTATCAATTTTTGATGAAGGATAAAATTCATAGCTGTATTGATCAGGGGTACAATCGCTGGGAGTATTCTTTTTACAAGAGAAAAAAATAATACAAATAAGTAATGTATAAAAAATACGAGGCATCTTCTTTTTTGTTTGACAAATCTCAGCAATATTTCGTTGCTCCCCTGCTTATAAAATTAAAATACCTTTGACCGCAATATTGTATTTACATGAATAAGCTTGAAAATTATATAGCAGGGAAATGGATAACAGGTGACGGTGATGGTCAGCAACTTTTTAATGCGGTGACCGGTGAAGTAGTGGCAAATGCTACTTCGAAAGGATTGGATTTTAGATCTATGACGGACTATGCCAGGAAAACAGGAAATAGGAACCTGCGAAAAATGACCTTTCATGAAAGAGGAAGAATGCTGAAAGAACTTGCTCTTCATTTGCGTAAGCATCTCGATAAATTTTATTCCATTTCATATAAGACGGGTGCCACAAAGGCAGATAGCTGGGTGGATATTGAAGGCGGCATTGGAAATCTTTTTGCCAATGCATCTTTAAGAAGAAAGTTTCCCGATGAAACTTTTTGTATTGATGGTGAAAGTCACAACCTGAGTAAGAACAATACTTTCATGGGAACGCATATACTTGTTCCGAAAGAAGGAGTAGCGATCCATATCAATGCTTTCAATTTTCCTGTATGGGGTATGTTAGAAAAAGTTGCGGTAAATCTATTAGCAGGAATGCCGGCAATTGTAAAACCTGCAACGATCAGTTCTTATTTAACGGAAGCAGTGGTAAAAGAAATTATTGCAAGTAAAATTTTGCCCGAAGGAGCATTACAACTTATCTGCGGTAGTGCCGGTGATCTGTTGGATCATGTTATATCTCAGGATGTCATCACATTTACCGGTAGCGCATCAACAGGATTAATGCTGAAAAGCAATCCACACATTATGAATGAGAATGTTCCATTCAATATGGAAGCAGATAGTTTGAATTGTATTGTTCTTGGCGATGATGTAACTCCTGGCAAAGCAGAGTGGGACATTTTTATAAAAGAAGTAAGAAAAGAAATGACGCTAAAAGCCGGACAACGTTGTACAGGTATACGCAGAATATTTGTTCCCGAAAATAAAATGGAAGATCTGTGGAAAGCTATCTCAACTTCCTTATCACAAACAACCATCGGTAATCCATTAAATGAAAAAGTGAGAATGGGCAGTCTTGCTGGGGAAAGCCAGCGAAAAGAAGTAAGAGAGCAAGTACAAAAATTGTTGGCTTCTTCACAAATTGTTTATGGCTCTCTGGATAGCGTTGAAGTGGTTGATGCAGATCCAAAGAAAGGAGCATTTCTATCACCCATTTTATTAATGAATGATAAACCACACATTGCAAAAGAAGTACATGAAGTAGAAGCATTCGGCCCGGTAAGTACGATCATGCCGTATAAAACTTTGGAAGAAGCAATTGAATTAGGAAAGCTTGGTAAAGGAAGTCTTTGCACAACGGTAGTAACCGCAGATCATAAAATTGCAAAACAATATGTGATCGGCGCTGCTACGCATCATGGAAGAATTTTGGTATTGAATAATGAATGTGCTAAAGAAAGCACCGGGCATGGTTCGCCATTGCCATTATTAATTCATGGAGGTCCTGGTCGTGCAGGCGGCGGCGAAGAAATGGGCGGCATTCGCGGGGTAAAACATTATATGCAAAGAGCTGCATTGCAGGGCTCGCCAACTACGCTTACTGAAATTACCGGCGTTTATCAGCAACATGCGAAAGGGAAAGATACGGCTAAACATCCTTTTAAAAAATATTTTGAAGAGCTGGAGATCGGTGACCAGATCGTAACTGAAAAAAGAATAATTACCAGCGAAGACATTGATAAGTTTGCAGACCTGAGCGGCGATCATTTTTATGCGCATATTAAAACAACTGATTTTACCGGAACCATGTTTGAGCAGCAAGTGGCGCATGGATATTTTATAATGAGCATGGCGGCTGGCTTGTTTGTTGATAGCTATGAAAAAAATCCTGTGCTGCTGAATTATGGAATAGATGAACTTCGCTTTACTAAACCGGTTTATCCCGGCGCTGAAATTCATATCCGTTTTACTTGCAAAGAAAAGCTACCAAGTGATAAAAGAGTGATTGAAAAGCCTGAAGATTTCAAACGCGGTGATGATATTGAAAAAGGAATTGTAAAGTGGCTGGTAGAATTCATTGACGAGGCAAATGAGATAACAGGAGTAGCAACTATTTTAACAATGGTGGCAAAGCTGAAACAATAATTAAATTCACTGTTTATGAGTGGCTACGTTAAAACAGAAACACATAAAGGAATTACATCCATCGAATTCTTTCATCCGCAAAGCAATTCACTACCGGCAAAAATTTTACATGATCTTTCAGTAGCTATTCAGCATGCAGGGCAAGACCCCGACACGATCGTTATCATTCTTCGTTCCGCAGGCGAAAAAGCTTTTTGTGCCGGTGCATCATTTGAAGAGCTTGCGGAAATAAAAAATGAAAAGGAAGGCCTGGCATTTTTCAGCGGCTTTGCTCATGTAATTAATACAATGCGGTTGTGTCCCAAGTTTATCATTGGTCGCATTCATGGCAAATGTGTAGGAGGTGGTGTTGGGTTGGCTGCTTCTGTTGATTATGCAATTGCAAGTGAAGCTGCAGAAGTAAGATTAAGTGAATTAGCAATAGGCATTGGCCCATTCGTTGTTGGCCCAGCTGTTGAAAGAAAGATCGGAACATCTGCATTTAGCCAATTATCAATTGACGCGGTTCATTGGAGAAATGCGGATTGGGCAAGAAGAAAAGGATTATTTGCAGAACTGCATAACACTACTGAAGAAATGGATGAATCGATACAGCGACTTGCCGATACACTTTCACATTCCAATCCTGAAGCAATGGCTGAAATGAAAAAAATATTTTGGAAAGGCACAGAGCATTGGGATCATCTATTGATTGAAAGGGCGAAGATCAGTGGTCGACTGATCTTAAGTGAGTTTACAAAAAATGCTATCGCGAAATTTAAAAAATAATACATGCTCGCTTTAATAATTACTTCTACCACCAAAGTGGTATTGTCAGCCATATAAACATCGTGTAGCTTTCCCTACTACCTTTTTTGTTTTTTAAAATCTATTTATGAGCATCAAACATTTTGGCTGGTTGCCGGATTTTCCAGACATAAGAGATCGTCTTTATAGTTATAGCAAGCCTAATGATAAAACAGTGCCTGAATATGAAAAAAAAGAATCGATAAAAGCTATGAGGGAAAAGGCCGGCTCAAAATCTAAAAAAAGGGTGTTTACTAAAACTAAAAATATATTACCTGGGAAATCAGAGATCGATACAAAATATTTTTGTCCACCTGATGACCAGGGGCCTAACAATTCCTGTACTGCACATGCTGGTACTTCCCTCGTAGAATATTTTGAAAACCGCATCAGCGGTAACTATGAGAAGAAATCAAAAATGTTTTTATATAAGGTGACCCGCAATCTTATGGATTTTGAAGGTGATACAGGCGCATTTGTACGCAGTACGATGAAAGCTCTTGTGCTTTTTGGCGTTCCTCCTGAAAAATATTGGCCTTACACAAATGATAAAATAAAAGAAGAGCCTTCACAGTTTTGTTACGCATTTGGCCAAAACTACCAGGCTATACAATATTACCGGCTGGACAAACAAAATATAAAACGTGATGAAGTGTTACAGGAGATCAGGATCAATGTAGTAAAGCAATTGCCTGTAATGTTTGGATTCACTGTTTATAATAATATCAGTGCAAGTAAAAAAAATGGCGGCCTGATCGCATTTCCATCAAAGAAAAATAAACTGCTTGGCGGGCATGCTGTTGTTGCAATAGGATATGATGATAAAAAAGTAATAGAAATACCAGAGGATAATGATAAAACCATTGGAGCATTTAAGATCCGTAATTCATGGGGAGAGGATTGGGGCGACGAAGGTTATGGATGGCTACCCTATAAATATTTGGAAGAAGGACTTGCAAAAGATTTCTGGTCCATCATTAAAAATGAATGGGTCAATAATAAAGAGTTTGAATAGATCATTAAACCTAAAACCTATTTTATGCCTAAAGGACACGCCCTGGTGATCGGCCTCAATACGGTTGACCCAGTACATTATGATGGTTGGGATGGCGCATTGAATGTATGTGAAGCGGATGCTAATAAAATATTCTCCTATTTAAAAAAGAAAAAATTCGGATCGGTTACAAAATTGCTTACTAAAGAAGCTACAAGGGCAAACGTTATTTCTGCACTTGATAAAATGGCCACTGATGCTAAAGTAGGTGACTTGGTAGCAATTTATTATTCAGGTCATGGAGGAAATGAAATACCTGATCTGAATAAAGACGAAGACGATCCATGGTCAGATCGTTTTGATGAAACATGGTGTCTCTATGATGCGCAATTGGTAGATGATGAACTTTACTATCAATGGAAAAAATTTAAAAAAGGAGTAAGAATTGTGGTGATGTCAGACAGTTGTTTCAGCGGTGACATTGTGAAACTGATGGTTTCAGCAAAAAGAGGTCCTTCTAAAGCGATGCCAAAAAAAGCAGGAGAAAAAACTTTTAAGAAGAATAAAAAATTTTACACCAAGCTTGTCAAAGAACTTGCTTCTAAAGAATTAAAAACATTTAAGACAAATAAAAAGGGAAAAATTGTTGCAAGCCTTTTGCAGATCTCCAGTAGCCAGGAGTTTCAAACTTCCAATGCAGAAACAGATCAGTTCCCTAAAAATAGTTTATTTACCGCTGTATTTTTTAAGCTCATAAAATCACCAAAGAATACAAAATCGTACGAGCAATTGATTGCTTCCTTAAAAAAATCAATGCCTGATTTCCAAATGCCAAAAGAACAAATGCTCGGTGACCTGAGTCTAAAGCTGCAATTGAACAAACCTTTTTCTATTTAAAATTTTATGTATGCAAACAGCAACTGGAAAGATCGAGTTGATCATTAATACAGCATCTTTTCCAACGAAAGGAAGACCTTTATCAAGATCAAAACTCGATTTTGTAAGTAAGTTGAAAGCAGATGGAATAAAATTGCAGGTAACTGATTTTGCTCTTCCTAAAAAGACAAAGACAAAAGGTCCCTTATCTCCTTCATCGCAAAAGCTGCTTGCAAAAACCAATGTTTCGGAAGCCGAAGTAAATCCATGGGATCTTGCCCACATGGTAAATGATCAAATAAAAACAAATCAAAGTTTTGTGGAGCCCGATCTTGTCAGCGAATTTATTATTGACAATAAAGTTCGCGGTGGCATGAAGAATGTAAAAAGCACCATTTTGAAAAGTGGGGGGAATCCGGATGATTTTGATCCCGACTGGAACCCTCATGAAAATTCTATATGGCATCTTGATAAAAAATTTTCACAGTTGCTTGATGCAAGAAATGAAGTAATGGCCAATGATGATGGATATATAACACGTATTGGTCATCTTGATACAGGCTATTCTAACCATCCTCAAAACCCACCTAAGCTTAGCAAAAAACTGCAAAGAAATTTTGTAGAAGGTGAAGACCCCACTGATGCAACTGATAAAAATATTGGCGGCACTTTAAAAATGCCTGGTCATGGTACAGGCACTTATGGTATACTTGCCGGAAACATTTTTAAAACAGCAGATGGTAAGTTCAATGACTTTATTGGCGGCGCACCTTTTGCTGAAATTATTCCGTGCCGTATAAGTAACAGCGTTGTATTGTTTAAAGCAAGCAATTTTGCAAAAGCATTACAATACCTTATTGATCTGAATAATAGCGGGACAAGAGTTCATGCTGTTTCAATGAGCATGGGCGGTGTTCCATCACAACTGTGGGCCGATACTATCAATGCTGCTTATGACGCAGGTATCACTGTGGTGACGGCCGCAGGAAATAATTTCAACGGATTGCCAACAAGAAAACTTATTTATCCAGCACGATTTAATAGAGTGATCGCAGCTTGCGGAGTTACTTATGATTATTCTCCTTATTTCATAAAAAAACTTGGCGAAATGCAGGGAAATTGGGGCCCGAAAAAAAATATGGGAAGGGCGATGGCTGCATTCACCCCCAATACACCATGGGCAATGATGAACAGGAAAACCATAAGTTTTTCCGGTGCAGGAACTTCTTCTGCTACACCGCAAATTGCGGCGGCAGCAGCTTGTTATTATAAAAAATATCATAAGGAACTGGATAAACTTGAGCCTTGGATGAGAGTAGAAGCTATTCGCAATGCTCTTTATTCAACCGCATTAAAAAAAGTAGCGAAAGCCGATGAAGATTATAGTGTTTATTTCGGCAATGGGATATTGCAAGCCGCAGCTGCATTGAAAATACCTGTTAAGACAAATGGCTTGGTAAAAAGTGATAAGGATGATATTCCTTTTTTACCAGTACTATCAATATTGTTTAAAGGAAGATCACCGGTTGTAAGCCAGGAAATGAAAATGTTCAACGTAGAACTGGCTCAATTAGTGATGACACACGAAGATCTGTAAAAGCTGATGCACAATGAAGAAAAAGACTTTGTTAAGTTGACTCAAAAAAGAAAAAAAGAATTTCTGGATGCTGTGGTAGCAAAAAAAGAAACATCAAAAAAACTTAAAGAATTCATTAAAATGAATAAGAAAAAGCTTGCAGGTTCTCCGAAATAAGAATTTTTGTAATTAGTTTAGCCCTCTTTTCGAGGGCTAAACTATGCACCAGACTTTCGATTCAGCGAATTTCAAAAAGATCTGTAATAAACTTTGTCGTATTGATAAAGACCTGCACTTTGTTATCAGGCAATACGGGCATCCGCCTATGTGGACAAGGCCTGCAACATTTCAGAGTTTGATACTCTTCATTCTTGAGCAACAGGTTTCGCTGGCTTCAGCGTATGCGGCATTTAAAAAACTAAAGGAAAGGGTTGGATATGTAACGCCTGCAAAGGTCCTTTCGCTAACCGATGTGGAACTTCGTTCCTGCTATTTTAGCCGTCAAAAAATTATTTATGCAAAAGAGTTAGCGAAAGCTATTCAATCAAAACAACTTCGGCTTAATAAGTTTTCCAATTCTCATGAAGATGAGATACGCCTTGAGCTAAAAAAGATAAAAGGAATTGGAGATTGGACTGTGGATGTTTATTTAATGCATTCATTACAGCGGACAGATCTTTTTCCATTGGGTGATATTGCATTGGTAAATAGTTTAAAAGAAATAAAGCAATTGCATCCTCATACAACAAGAGAAGATATGCTGTCTATTGCGGAGTCGTGGAGGCCTTATCGTACGATCGCATCTATGATCCTCTGGCATGCTTATATAAAAAAGAGAAATATCAAATTACAAGGATAGAACGCAGAACCGTGATTTATTGGATTAAAAAAGAGTAAGAGGAAATTTTAATATGTCCTCTTAATCCAATTATGTTAATCACGGTTCTAAATATTTAATCCACCGCAAACACTTATAGTCTGCCCCGTGATATAATTTCCCCAATCACTTGCAAGAAATAAAGCAGTGTTGGCGATTTCTTCGCCTGAAGCAAAACGACCCAAAGGAATTCCGGCTTTGTATTTGTCAGCAGCATCACCTTGTTTTAAATAACTTGTCATATCTGTTTCAACAAATCCCGGAGCAATCGCATTGCAACGAATATTGCGACTTCCCAATTCTTTTGCCACTGATTTTGTAAAGCCAATGATACCGGCTTTTGATGCAGCATAACTTGTTTGTCCCGCATTTCCCATTTCGCCAATGATACTGCTCATGTTAATGATCACGCCATTCTTTGCTTTCATCATCGGACGGATCACTTGCTTCGTCATATAAAAAACACTATTCAGGTTAACTTGTATCACATCATTCCATTGATCAGGGGTCATTCTCAATAAAAGATTATCTTTTGAGATACCGGCATTGTTCACACATATATCTACGGTTCCAAATTCCTTCAATACGTCGTTTACAAAAGTTTCGCATTGTGCAAAATCACCTGCATTGCTCTTATAAGCTTTTGCTTTTACACCCAAGCCTTGCAACTTTGTTTCCAATGCTGCGGCTTTTTCAGCGCTGTTATCGCTAACATAAGTAAAGGCAACATTTGCTCCATTTTCTGCAAACTTAATAGCAATGGCCTCACCAATACCGCGGGCAGCTCCTGTTATTATAGCAACTTTTCCTTCGAGTAGTTTCATTTTTTATTTTTGTAATCAACAAAAGTAATTCTATTCACCATTTGTTGCGACGCTCCATTCATCTTTCTATTCTCTTGTCATCTTTAAGAGCTCTTCGATCAAAGCTCTTTCATTTGATAATCGAGGTATTTTATGTTGTCCACCCAGTTTTCCTTTCCTTCTAAGCCATTCTGTAAATGTTCCCTTCTTTATCGCATGCACAACAGGCAAACGCAATGCTATGTTCTTATATCTTTTTGCTTCGTAGTCACTGTTAATTGTTTTTAAAGCACTGTCAAGCTCTTTTGTAAACTCATCAAGACTCGATCCTTCTTTTTCAAATTCGATCAGCCACTCATGTGCGCCGTTTGATGAATCAGAAAAATAAACCGGCGCAGCCGTATAATCCGACACAACTGCTCCCGTTTTTTCACTTGCTATTGCAATTGCTTTATCAGTATTATCAACGATCACCTCTTCACCAAATGCATTGATATAATGCTTTAGTCTTCCTGAAACTTTTATCTTAAATGGTTTTATAGAAGTAAACTGGATCGTATCGCCAAGCATGTATCGCCATAAACCACCGGTAGTGGAAATGATTAATGCATAATTCTTATGCGTTTCCACATCCTGCAGCCCGATGGTCTGCGGTTCTTTTTTTCCATACTCAGTTACCGGCATGAACTCCATAAAAACTCCATGATCGAGAAATAATAGCATGCCATCTTCCCCCGGGGTTTCTGATGCAGCAAAAAAACCTTCGCTTGCATTATACATTTCCAAATAATGAATGTCCTTGCCGATCAGTTTTTTAAATTGCTCTTTATAAGGAGTAAACGAAACACCACCATGCATATAAAGCTCAAGGGTTGGCCAAACATCTGCAATACAATTCTTACCCGTGATCTCAAGAATTCGTTTAAATAAAACTAATGTCCAGGTAGGTACACCGGAAATAGAAGTCACTACTTCTTTGATCGTACTATTTGCAAGTTTTTCGATCTTACTTTCCCACTCATCCATCAACGCAATGCTAAGATCAGGAGTCCTTATCCAGTGTCCCCAAAAAGGGCTGTTCTGCAATAACACAGCGCTAAGATCCCCATACTGTGCTTCAGGATTAACCTGGTTAATTGTATGACTACCACCGAGCACCAATCCTTTGCCGGTTAATAATTCCGATGCGGGATTGAAATTGTAATATAAGGTCAACACATCTTTTGCTCCTTTAAAGTGACAATCCTGCAAACTCTCGTCACTTACTGGAATGAATTTGCTTTTATCATTCGTGGTGCCGCTACTTTTTGCAAACCAGTAAATGGGAGTATTCCATAAAACATTTTGTTCACCATCTAGTATTCGATCAATATAAGGCTTCATGTTTTCATAATCATGAATAGGAACAGCGTCTTTAAAAGCACGGAGTGTAAACAGTTCCGAAAAATTATACTGCCTGCCAAATTCGGTGTATTGAGCGGCAGTTACCAGGTTTTGCAAAACATCTCGTTGTGCTTCGATCGGATTATTTTTCCATGCATCAATGCGCCACATTCGCATGCGGGCAAGGGATGATATGGCAGGCGAAAGGAGTTTCATTTGTGTGGAGCAAGATAAAATTAATTGGGAAAACCAGGTAAGAAATCAATTAAAGGATTGCTTTCAGGTAAATGGCACAAATATCAAGGATAGAATCAACTTCAATTAAATGTTTTTTTAAAAGGTCTAATTTTTCAAAATGCAATACAGAATCAGTGCTTTCTATCAAACTACCTTCGAGGGAAGTAAAATCAAGATCAGGGATATCAAGAGCCCTCTGCACTAATTCCTCGTGTTCAATATTGGTGGCAAATCCGATCAGCGAGGCTTTTAATTCCCCGAGTTCTTTCATGTACTCATCTGTCTTTATATTGTCGGCTATTCTTCCTTTATTATTTCCTTGTCCGAAACCGGCAATAAAACCAAGGATTGATTTTGTTTTCTCAATTGTATTTTCTGTAAGCTGAATCAACCTGGTTGGATCGTTTTCTATAATGGCAACCGGTGTAAAAAAGCCTCTTGCTTCTTCGTGTAAATAGTCCTTTCTTCTCAATTCAAAATTTCTTCCGAGATATAATCTTTTTACTTCGTCATCTGCTGCCAACTCCTCTGCTGTACCATGCTTAAAAATTTTTCCTTCGATCAAAAGATAAGCCCGGTCGCAAATACTCAGCGTTTCTGTCACATTATGATCTGTGATAAGAATACCAATGTTTTTATATTTCAACCTGGCAACAATAGCCTGGATATCTTCTACTGCAATTGGGTCAATACCCGCAAATGGTTCATCCAATAAAATAAATTTTGGATCGGTTGCCAATGCTCTTGCGATCTCTGTTCTTCTTCTTTCACCACCACTTACAACATCACCATTACTTTTGCGAACATGTTCCAGGCGAAATTCACGGATCAGTGTTTCCAATTTCTCCCGGCGTTCATCATGTTTCAACTTAGTCATTTGAAGAACTGCCATAATATTGTCTTCTACAGTCAGCTTTCTAAATACTGATGCTTCCTGCGGCAGGTAACCAATTCCCAATTTTGCCCTTTTATACATGGGTAACTTGGTAATGTCAGTATCATTTAAAAAAACATTTCCCTGATCTGGTTTTATCAATCCTACTACCTGGTAAAAAGTTGTTGTCTTTCCGGCGCCATTTGGACCAAGCAAACCAACGATCTCACCTTGTTTTACATCAATAGAAACATGGTTTACCACTGTCCGTTGACGGTAGCGTTTAACAAGATCTTTTGTGGTGATTGAAATTGACATTAAGAACAAAAGTAAGGGTTCGTAAAGAATAAGCTGGTATCTATAATCATGATTTAACAAACACACTGACACTGAATAATTATATATATTTAACTGTATTTGGTATGAGAATATATTTTATTTCATTACTGCTAATAAGATCTTTGTGCATTTTGGCACAAGCACAAGAACCACTCAGATTTGAAAGTATACCCGGGCTTTCTCAAAACACAGTATACTCCATAATGAAAGACAAACAGGGTTTTCTTTGGATGGGTACGGCCGATGGGTTAAATCGATATGACGGGGTACAAATGAAAATATATAAATCGGAGGCTGATAATAAAAAGGGGAGCTTCCGTGACAGGATCATTAGGTACCGGCTGATTGAGGATGATGCCGAACAGATCTGGTTTTCTACAGGTACAGAACTATATACTTTCAATAAAAAAAAAGATGCTTTTGAATCTCATTATATAAGTTGGAAAAAAGGTGAACCAACATGGCCAATGGATCCAATGTTAGTTGATGGTTCTCATTTTTGGGGAGCTAATGGTACCTGGGGCGTATTTGATTATAATTATCTTACCAGGGAATGGATAAGCTATAGTCTGGGTTCTTCTACTGATAACAGTTCTGCTTTTGTTAAAAGTCTTAAAGACGACCATAATAATTTTTGGTTTGCTGTCAAACAGGGGGTTTTGTTTTTTGACAGGAACAATAAAAAATGGATCAATTTATTTCGTGACAAAAAGTTCATTGGCTTAGGTTATAGTACTGATACCGTTTATTTGTCCACCGCAGATCAGCTTTTTGCATGTGATACACGTACATTTCAAATAAAAAAGATTGAAGTAAAACAAAAACAAGCGGGACCATTTAGAGTATTTCATACCGATAAAAAGAATAGTGTATGGGCAGGAGATGAAAGCGGTAATATTTTTTGTAAACTTACTTATTCATCTTTTTTTGAGTGGAGAGGAAACATCAATGGCGAAAATCTGACTGGTTCATTATATCCTGTTTATTCAATATACGTTGATGAGAATGAAATTCTTTGGGTAGGGGCTGATGTCCTTGGTCTTCAGAAAGCTTCACTAAAAAAACAGCCATTTAATTTCTTTCCCGTGCCAACTAATGATAACAAGAATAATTCTTTGTTTATTCACACAGTACTGGAAGATGAAAAGGAGTATGTCTGGTTAGGAACTTACCGACAGGGACTTTTTGTTTTAAATAAAAAAACTGGCTTGTCAGAGAAAATCGATTTGCCTATTAAGTCTTCATTGAATCCCGACAATAATTCTGTATCACTTATATGTACTGATTCACACGGAAATTTATGGGTAGGCGCCTATTATAAATTATTCGTTAGAAAAAAAGGGCAGAGCGAATTCAAAAATATCCCGATACCTCCTCCTGATGGATTTTATGCTCACGGAATAAGACCGTATGCAATGACGGAATATAAGGACAGCTTGTTTTTTGCAACAGCCTGGGGAATTTATACAGTTTTTCCATCGGGGAATAATTATACTGCTCAATACCGAAAAACAGGGGCTGGTTTTTTTTATGATATCTATCTTGACCCCTATAAAAACTTCTGGCTTGCAGTTGAAAACGGCATCATTAGAAAAAAAGATCTTGATCGGCCTATCGAAGCTAATGACACTGCTTTATTTAGAGGTACCGGCATCAAATCATTCTTACCGGATTCTTCAATTCTTTGGATCTCTACAACAGGTGGGTTGATAGCATGGCATTTGCCAACTAATAAGTACAAAGTTTTTTCTGAAGCAGATGGATTGGCTAATAATTATGTGTACGGAGCTTTAAAAAGCGGGAATGTATTATGGATAAGTACAAACAAGGGGTTATCAAAGGCCATTATTAAATTCAAAATAGAAAATGTGCTGCCCGATCTTTCGTTTACAAACTTTACAAAACAAGATGGATTACCCGATAATGAGTTTAACACCGGAGCATTTTATAAAGGAGGTAGCGGCGATCTATACTTCGGAACTATTAAAGGAGTTGTGTGGTTTAAAGCCGGTGAAATGAAAACTAACCAGAGTTTGCCAAAAATTGTTATGATAGACCTGTTGATAAACGAAAAGGCTGCTGACAGTTCAATAGCTTCAGAATATATTCAGCATCTTTCTTTACCTTATTTCAACAACAGCTTTTTTTTTAATTTTCGTGGAATTGAATTTGCAAATCCTGTTGCGGTAACATATGCTTATAAGTTAGAAGACTGGGATAAAGACTGGATATATAGCGGCACACTTAACCAGGTAAGGTATAATAACCTTTTACCGGGGAAATATGTATTCAAAATTAAAGCAGCAAACGGCTCTGGCATATGGAATGAAAAATTCTATTCGGTGTCTGTAACCATTCATCCACCTTTTTGGAAAACATGGTGGTTTATAGGAATGTTGGTTGTTGTTTTGATCGGGGGAGTGATTGTTTTGACAAGAATCATAACACAGCGAAAGCTCAAAAGACAACTGGCAGAAATGGAAAAACAAAGAGAGATCGATAGAGAACGAATCCGTATTTCACGAGAGATGCATGATGATATTGGCGCGGGGCTAACGCAGATCACATTGATGAGTGAGTCAGCAAAAAATAAACCTGGTTTTAGCGGCAGCAAAGAGTTGGAAGACATCAGTGGTACCAGCCGAAAGCTCGTAAATAGTATGAGTGAAATAATCTGGAGCCTGAGCCCGGAAAATAAAACACTAGACCAGCTTTTTGCTTATATGAGAGAACAGTTGAATAAGCAACTTGAGTATTCAGGAATGAATTATAAAATTGACTTACCTGAAAATGGAAATAATATTACTCTTTCCAATGAACAACGCAGGAATATTTTGCTTGTAACAAAAGAAATAGTGAACAATGCAATTAAATACAGCAACGCAAAAAGTATTTTGATACAAGCGGAATTTAAAAACGGCAACCTTGCTTTTTTTGTTGAGGATGATGGAAAAGGATTTGAAATAAATAAGATTTACCATGGCAATGGTTTGAAGAATATAAAAAACAGGATCGAAGAACTAGGAGGCAAAATAGAAGCAGACTCAGAACCCGGCAAAGGGAGTTGGTTTAAGTATTCCATTTTTGTATAAAGAGTACTACTTAAATCACATTCTTTTTAAAAACTATTAATTCCAAATTTGAATGGTGAAAATAGATTCAATAGCGATCATTGAGGATGATGATAAGGTGCGTCATTACCTGGCAGAGCAAATTCAATTGAATATTGATGTAAAAGAATTAAGAGTATTTAGCGATGCTGAAACTGCGTTAAAAGAATTAATAGCAGAACCAGTTGATATTGCCTTGTTTGATGTCAACTTGCCGGGAATGAGCGGTATTGAATGTATTCGCAAGATAAAAATGCTGCATCCGAAACTACAGTGCATGGTACTGACGGTATATGACAAGCCAGATACAATTTTTGAAGCTTTAAAAGCAGGAGCAATCAGCTATTTATTAAAAAGCACACCGGCTGAAAAAGTAATTGAAGCCATAGCTGAAGTTAATAATGGCGGGAGTCCTATCAGCAGCCAGATTGCAAGAAAAGTGATCGAAGCTTTTACTGTAAAAGAAAAAGCAAACGAGTATTTCCAAGATCTTACACGTCGTGAGCAAGAAATGCTTGAACAATTAAGTAAGGGATACCGCTATAAAGAAATTGCCGACAAATTATATATCAGTTTAGATACCGTCCGCACACATATCCGTAACATTTACGAAAAGCTGCAGGTAAATTCAAGAGCGGAAGCGTTGAAAAAAACGGGATTGTTGTAATCTTCTACCATTTTTATCACATTGGCGCATATAACATGGGTAATTACTTTCATCAAACATTTCATTGCCTGAACCATACAATAGACGAAGCAATGAGAAGTAAATTATTAAATTTTAAATGCACCATTTATGAAATTGAAATTAATCCCGGTACTTTTTATTTCTGTTATTTCATTAGAAAGCCCAGGTCAATATGTAAGTCCGTTTGTTTACGAAAACGGCACTTTCAGGAATAAGACCAGGTCTGAAATAAGCCGTGATGAGTCTAACAATGAGAAAAATAAAACTACCACACCCAAGGAGTTTACGAAGCCCAAGAAAGAGGCGAATTCAAAAGGTGAGATCTGGATCGAAGGTTACTGCCGTTACAGACCGGCAAAAAGCAGTCTACAACGTTTTTATAATGACTTAACGGAAATTGAATACTTAACTCCAGTTTTTCCAACAGATACCGTTCGGTACGCAGATGATTTTAGCGGTAAAGGAAATATTCACTGGGATGACATAAAAAAAAGTTCTTATAAATCTGATGCGGAGTATAAGGACTTAAATGCACAAATAGCTGCTAATTTAAATGAAGGGATCCCTGTGCCCTTGTTCCAGAAATTAATGAAGGCTTCAACATTTTCTGAAGCAACAGAGTCCATGGGTAAGTATCAATTCAGCAGAAGAATTTCGGTTTGGATAAAAAGAATTTCGGGTTCTGAAAAAATGGATCTGGAATTCAGTACAGATTATGTGTTTTGCATGAGCTCGGATAGAACGATTTTAAAAATTAATGACAATGGCAGTTATGAGATAAATGACAATTGTGATAATTGTAAACACACAAGAAACGATCTAAAATCAGGCAAAGTAAAATCATGGGTAAAAGGTGGATGGAATGAAGTTGGCATCTCAAAGGATGAATTTAATACAGTAAAAATACATATCAATGGCGAGGAGGTACTTCAATACCAAATACCCAATGTTCCGGTTGCAGTCAGATATGCTTATTTTAATATCGCCATGCCCTATGAGTGGCAAAAGAAAAAACTGATGTATAATGTTGGATTGGTTACGATCGAAAACTATCCTAAAAAGAACTGATTTGCATCAAAGGTTTTAAAAGTAATAAAAGGCGATCAGGATAAAATCATTTATCATCTTGCAATATTTTAAATACATGAAACAAATGGCTAAAAGAACGTTCCTTATAATTTTGACATTTTGTTTATTATCCGTTGCACATTCTCAAAAAATTGCACACCTGGATTTTGATTCATTAATAAGCATGATGCCAGAAACTAAGAAGGCAACAGAAGCTGCGCAGGAATATTTAAAGGGACTTGAAAAAGAGCTTATGAAAATGCAAAATGAATTTCAAACTAAATATCAGGACTATAAAGAGAAAAGTAACCAAATGACCGAACTTATAAGGGTGAACAAAGAAGCCGAACTGCAACAGCTTCAAACAAGGATTCAGGAATTTCAAAGCAATGCAGAAATGGATTATAAGAGAAAAAACGCTGAACTGACAGAGCCTATAATTAAAAAAGCAAAAAAAGCTATAGACATGGTGGCAAAGGAAGGAGGTTACAAATATGTGCTTGACACAAGTAATGAAAAAACAAGTGTTTTATATAGTGAATCCTCTGATGATATTTTAATGGCTGTAAAAAGAAAATTGAACACTATCGGCCATTAATCATTTTTATACCGAAACAATTTACTATAAGTCAATATGACTATTATTTCATAGCAACATCTAAGTTTGGTTAAAAATATTAATATGAAGAAATACGTGGCCACCATCCTCATCTTCTCATTATATTTTTAACTACATTGCTTGGTGTTTACTGTCAAAATCTTAAATCAATAAAGAAATTATATTATGCGAATGCCAGCATTTCTTAATGGCAGTAAAATAAAACTGTCCCTGTTATTAGTGATCATCCCTTTTTGTGTGTCGGCACAGAATTTAATCCTGTTTAAAAATGAAGCAGGATTATATGGCTTTAAAAATTCATCCGGCACAATAGTGGTTAAACCAAAATATATGACTGCTTCTCCCTTCTCAGAAGGATTGGCTGCTGTATGGAATGGAAAAGGTGGATATATTGATGTCACTGGTAGTGAAGTGATCCCGCTTCAGTATTCAATCACACAGTCATTTAAAAATGGCGTTGGCAAAGTGTTTAACGGTACAGAATGGTTTTATATCAACAGATCAGGGCAAAGAGTTAACCCGGCAACCGTATCCAAACCAGTTCAGGCAGATGGAAAGTTTTCAATAATGTATGCACTCGATAAAAAGACGGATGGGAAATTATATGTAAATAATATTATCACTTACATTCAAAATAACGGGACGATTGCCAATATGGTAGATCGGCTGAATGCTACATTTAAACTGCCGTATAATGTTTATATCCGGTTTATATGGATGGGAGAAATTAATGCTGAGTATGATCCCAACGATCGATCCATCAATTTTAGTCTTGAAATGATAGATTTTCTTTATTCGTCGTACCAGAAGTATTACACCGGCAGCCGGTTGGATGAAGCGGTTAATAATTCAATTGTTTTCTTCCTGTTTCATGAAGTTGGCCATGCATTGAAAGATATTTATGAACTGCCTATACCCGGCAACCAGGAATCAGCGGTAGATGACTTTGCTTGTTTTTTATTAACTAACCGGAATGATGACGCTACTGAAAAAGCAGCCCTTGACGGCGCAAACAGTTTTGTTTTATTATCAAAAAGTAGTACCGTAAAAGCTCCTTACTGGGATGAACATCCTTTTGATGAACAAAGATTTTTCTATATTCTATGCAAACTGTATGGGAAAAATCCGGGAAAATATCAAGGAGTTGCTAGCCAGTACAAGCTTCCGGAGAGTTGGCAATCGAAATGTGTGGAAGGCTATAATGATATGATTAAATCCTGGAAGAAGTTGCTGGAGAATTATTTTAAGTAACCTCTTTTTTAATGATTCATCTAATAAATTAACCTCACAGAGTTTTATTAAGCCTATTATCTGGTAAAAAGATATTAGTTATCGGCGCCATTTAGCTCAGGTGCGCTGACAAATTCGATTCTGTTCACTTCAATGAAAACATAACTTACTACTGTACACTTTCAATAATTGCTTTAACATCTATTTGTGTTATGTAGCTATCATGCTTAGCTTTGCACGTTCTAATAATAAACGAATGAAGGTAATTGACCATATTAAGCAGGCGAAAGACACATTGATATCTTTTGAAATATTGCCACCATTAAAAGGCAAGGGGATCAGCGCTATTTATACGCATCTTGACCCTTTGATGGAATTTAAGCCATCCTATATTAATGTTACCTATCACCGCAGTGAACATATTTTTAAGAAAAAGGCTGATGGGAATTTTGAAAAAGTAGTGGTTCGTAAAAGACCGGGTACAGAAGCTATTTGTGCTTCTATCATGAACCGGTACAACGTTGATACAGTACCGCATTTGATCTGCGGGGGATTCAGTGTGCAGGATACCGAAGATGCATTGTTAACCCTTAGCTATCTTGGTATTGATAATGTATTAGTGCTTCGGGGAGATGCTGCAAAAAATGAAACTTCTTTTGAACCAGAAGCCGGAGGTCATAAATATGCGATCGAACTCTTGAAACAAGTGATGGACCTTAATCATGGAATTTACCTGGAAGAAGAATTAAAAGGTACAAGCAGTACAAAATTTTGTGCGGGTGTGGCAGGATATCCTGAAAAGCACTTTGAAGCCCCGAATATGCAAACCGATCTTACTTACCTGAAAAATAAAGTGGATGCCGGTGCTGAGTATATTGTAACACAAATGTTTTTTGATAATAAAAAGTTTTTTGAATTTGAAAAGCAATGTCGTCTCGCGGGGATCACCGTTCCGATCATTCCTGGTTTAAAGCCTATTACTTCCAAAAAACAACTCTCGATCATTCCAAGAACATTTTATGTTGACATACCTACCGACCTGTCAAACGAAATTTTGAATTGCAAAGATGATGCTTGTGTAGAACAAGCTGGTACAGAATGGTTGCTGGCTCAATCTAAAGAATTAAAAGCATCCGGAGTACCGGTGTTGCATTATTATACTTTGGGCAAACCACATGTAGTTTGTAATGTGGTGAAGCAACTATAGAACGTCGATTATCTGGATTCAACGATTTTGAAGAAGTATAGGCAATAAAAAAAGCATATTGTAGAATATGCTTTTTTTATTTGATGTGCAAGGAGTGTTTTATTTGGCAATACTCTTCAATACTTCCTCATTCACTTTTACCGGGTATTTCTTTTTTAATTCTGTTATCCATTTTTTATCAATAGTATCCTGGAAGTCAGAAACAACATCCCCACGGGCATCTGCAAATGTTTTTTGACCTGGCACTGGATAAATTTTAAATATCAATGCAAACGAAGCGCTGTTATCATCTTTATTCTTTACAATATTTGTGATCGTCCCGGCTTTAGCATTTGTTTTTTGTGCGCCGGGAATTTTTGTTATTTCAAATCGTGATGAATCTAAAGTTATTTTATCACTGTAATTTTCCAGCACGGATCTCCATTTTGTTTTGTCTTTTACTAATATATTTCTGAATGACTTTGCTGTCACACTATCGCCGCAATAGAAAATAACTGCATCAGCGCTATAATTCCATTTATACCTGGTTTTATTCTGCTCATAAAAAGCCCTTTGTCCTGCAGTATCACTTTGCGCATTTGACCAAACTTCTCTCATCATAATATCAAAAAAGAGATTACCATCTTTCAGCTCTTTCATTTGCATCTTAAATTCTTCATTGTATTCTTCAAGATGGGCACGGTAATAGTCCATCACAGAGTTTCTTTTAAACTCTTCAGTTAGTTCGTTAAAGGGTTTTAAACCACTTCCATCTGCTTTATACCTGTTAGCGATAGAATAAGTAAGAAGATCATTGACGATCATGGTTGATAGCCCTACACTGAATAATGCAGTTGATTTATTTACAGGATTTCCCAGTGACGGAGGCCTTGATGCCATTACACTGTCAAGATACATTTGAAGCATTGCCTGGTCAACATTGAATTGCTTATAATTGGTCTGCGCAAGTATTTTATTGTATTGTTTATTTTTTGCCACATTTACCCTACCATCTTTTTCTACAATGACACGGATCATATCCAGGTTCTTTTTATTTTTTACTGTCTTCGGGGGCGTTAAAGATGTTCTTTTTATAATGTGATAACCATGATTTGTAAGAAATGGTTTGCTGATCGCCCCATTTTTTAATAATGAAAAAGCGGCAGCCTCAAAATCCGGATCAAAAGTTCCTAACCCAAATTCAGGCATTGATCCATTGGAAGCAGAAGAGACTACATCATTACTAAATGCTGAAGCAAGTTTTCCAAAATCATCACCTTTTTGCACACGGTTATAAATGGAATCTGCCAATGCAGAGAGCTTCTTTTTTGCAGTTGAATCGCTACCGGGAGGAACAGCAATAAGAATTTGTGAAACCTTAATTCGGCCAACGGCTTTCCTTTCACCAAGACTTTTAAAAATATGATAACCGGAATTTGATCTAAATGGCGCTGAAAATTTTCCCGGGGTAAGTTTATAAATAACATTTTCAAATTGGTAAGGCAATGAAAAGACAGTGATATACCCAAGGTTGCCTTTATTTTGTGCAACAGAAGGATCAGCAGAATATTTCAACGCAACAGCATCAAAACTTTTTCCTGACTGAAGTTCCATATAGGCTTCCTGTATTTTTAACTTTACAACAGGAGAATCAGAATAGTTCACACCTAAGTAATAAGGAATAAATATGTGCTGCACCTTGATGTCTTTCAAGCTCCTGGTAAAAGCTTCGTTTACCAATGCATTCAGGCTTTCGGTATCATTCATATAGTTTTCGATCACCTGGTTACGCAATGCAGTATACTCTTCTATGAATCCTGGCATCGAGTCATATCCTCTTATCGTTGCCTCGTGGATCTTTAACTTGGAATTTATATAGAGATCAAGATAGTCACGCATTTTTATTGCCTTATTGGTGACTGGTGCAGGATAGACTTTATTAAATGCTTTTTTGTATTCGTTTGCCGAAACGCTTTTATCAGCATAAGTAAAAAGAGTTTGAGCTGATAACGAAGTTGTAATAAGGAGTGTGAGAAGTAGTAATGGTAGTTTCATAAATAGTGGTTTTATTGGCCCTTTAGCTTATAGTCAAGTACTTTATCGATCTGGTCAAAAGGTATTTTTTTGGCTATGATCGACTTGTCTTTGTCCAGCAAATATAATGTAGGTACCAATTGTACGTCATACAACTGGTAATAGCTGGGGATATTATTTTTTACCCTGGCGTCATTCGCATCCTTTGAATTATAAACATGATCCCAGCCTTTCAGTTGATGTTGACCAACAAAGCTGAGCCAATCTTTTATGGTACCATCGGTTTCTTTTGCTATCGCATAGATCTTTACATTCAATGAACTCCATTTGGCCCGGTAGATAGAATCTATTCTTGGTAATGTTTCTTTACAATGTCCGCAAGTCGGGTCCCAAAAAACAACAATAGTATATGGATTGGTTATGCTATATAAGCTTTTTGTTTTTCCAGTGCTGTCAGGTAATTGAATATCGGCCGCTATAGTACCAAAAATATTTGCAGCCATGCTATAGTAACGATCAAAAATTGTTTTCTTCCCTTTCTCGTTCAACCAGGGATATTCTTTTTGAGAAAAATATTTTTCAAAAAGATGGACGTATACTTTGTCTTCCCACATGTATTGCGGGTTCAGGTATCGGTTAATAAATTTTACCAACAGGAAACGTTGCATCTCATCATTCGCAGTGGCATAAGCAAGCATCCAGTCTATTTCTTTAATTACAGAATCCGGATGAGGAGCGATCATCGTTGCAAAATATTCATCCAATTTCTCTTCAAAAAAAGATGTGCGGGCAAGACGTTCATCAAAGAACCAGGTATCGTCCCAGTAATGATCTTTGAAATAACGATAAGCAAATGCGGAGTCATATTTTCCACCGGGGTGTTGGGCAGCAGGCGGCACTTGGGGATTTTTCATTGCTTTTAATAAAGCGCTGATAGTAGCATCCGGGTTCTTTGTAATAAGGTCCTGGCGGAATAGTTGAATGTCTTTATCGATTTTAATAATAAGGTCTGTCCATTTGGTTGAATCGGCTTTTGTTTTTGAGGCAGCCAATTGCTTTTTTGCATCTTCAATTTCATGTCCCTTTATGGAAGCGTAATTCTGGTATTGCAAAAACAATGTATTATCTGGCGAGCCCATAAATTTCATGGAAGGAAGAAGGGTTGAGGAATCGGCAATAACAGTAAATTTTTGTTCTTTGTCGATCAATATTTCAAAGTAGGCCGACTTGTTTGGAAACCCGATAAGATAAATGCCCTTCTCTATTTTTTTTGCTCTTTTAAAGGTCCCCGTGCTGTTATCATCCAGCAATACTGAATCAATGATAGGTTTTTGCTTACCGTAATGATAGCCGAGATAAATAAATTGATGTTTGAAAGGCTTGAAAGTGACTTTAAGCTCAAACTCATTTGTTTGTGCAAAAAGAAAATAGGTGGCACTAAGGCAAAATAGCAGTGAAAATATACGCTTCATCGAGTATTGATAATAAAACGGTAAAGTTATTCAAAAACCCTAACCGTAGGGTAAAAAGATGCAAATGACCTGTTAATCGTTGTATGGCTAAGAACTTGAAACGCTTAGTTTTGCGCCGTGAGAAGAAAAAAGAAAAATATTGTTCTTGAAAAAGTGTTAGTGGAAGATTATGCCGCTGAAGGTAAGAGCATTGCCCGGGTAGATGGCAAAGTCGTTTTTATTGAAAGAGTAGTACCGGGGGATGTTGTAGATGTCAAACTTAGTAAAAGTAAAAAAGATTGGGCCGAAGGATATCCTTTACAGTTTCATTCATTTTCAAAAGAAAGGACTGAACCCTTTTGCCAGCATTTTGGTATATGCGGTGGATGTCAGTGGCAAATGCTTCCTTATGATAAACAACTTTTTTATAAACGCCAGCAGGTAGAGGATAATTTGAAACGAATAGGAAAAATTGAATTACCCGAAATACCCCCTGTTCTTGGCGCAGATGAAACAAAATGGTACAGGAATAAACTTGAATACACTTTTAGCTCTAAAAGATTTATCCCGGCAAATGAATTTGTAAAAGATGGAGTAAATGAGTTGAATGCCGCAGGCTTTCACGCAAAAGGCTTGTTTGATAAAGTAGTTGAAATTGAAAGATGCTGGTTGCAGGCCGAACCAACAAATGTCATCAGGAAAACGATCGCTGACTTTGCAAGGAAAAATAATTTTAGCTTTTACGACCAAAAATTGCATATAGGATTTTTAAGAACTGTACTGTTGCGCATTTGCGAAACAGGTGAAGTAATGGTGAATGTGGTAATGGCTGAAGACGACGAAGCCAAAAGAGATCCATTGCTTGAGCATTTATTGAAAACAGTCCCTGGCATCACAACTTTGCTTTATACCATCAATACAAAATGGAATGATAGCCTGCATGATCTCGACCCTGTTGTTGTAACAGGCAAAGGATATGCAATTGAAAAGTTAGAAGCTCTCCAATTCAAGATCGGGCCAAAATCATTTTTTCAAACGAATACAAAACAGGCAGAAAAACTTTACAAAGTAGCAAGAGATTATGCTGAATTGACGGGTAACGAGATCGTTTATGATCTCTATTGTGGCACCGGCAGCATTGGACTATTTGTAAGCAAGCTGGCAAAAAAAATTATTGGTGTTGAAATGATCGCTGATGCAATTAAAGATGCAAAAGAAAATGCAGCTTTGAATAATATTCAGCATACTGAATTTTTTGCAGGCGATGTAATTAAAATATGCGACGATGCTTTTTTTGCCGCTCATGGAAAACCGGATGTAATCATTACCGATCCGCCGCGGGCAGGTATGCATGAAAAGCTGGTAAAGAAAATATTGGAGATAGCTGCATCAACTGTTGTATATGTTAGCTGTAATCCTGCTACGCAGGCAAGAGATCTGCGTTTGCTTGATGAAAAATATGTGGTAACAAAAGTGCAGCCAGTGGATATGTTTCCACATACACACCATATTGAAAATGTAGCTCAGCTTAAGCTGAGACGATAACCATCTAATTACTGCTTTTTCTTTTACCCGCTTAGCTTAATTTTACCGAATGAGTTTTCGATATACAAGGCCAGACAGCCTACCACCAGTAGTTAAGAATTTAATTTTTATTAATGCGCTATTTTTTCTTGCCACTGAATTTTTATTAAGAGACCAGTTTTATTTTGACGGCTTTGAGGAAGAGGGGCTCCGGGGAGTTTTTGGTTTGTGGCCGATCAATCACGACAACTTCAGACCCTACCAGATCTTCACTCATATGTTTACCCATGCGGGTCTTGGGCATATTTTTTTCAACATGTTTGGTTTATGGATGTTTGGCAGAGTTTTAGAAAGTGTTTGGGGATCTAAAAAATTCCTGCTCTTCTATCTTGTTTGTGGTATTGGGGCGGCGTTGGCTCATATGACTGTTGCATATTTTCAATATGAAAAAGTGCTTGACATGATAGCAATGATGAAAGCAACGGGGCAAACGGAATATTTGGATATAGTTCAATCGGGAGCATATTATGCTGTTGGCGCCTCCGGAGCAGTAATGGGGGTGATGGTGGGGTTTGCTTATTTATTCCCTAATACCGAGTTGATGCTTCTTTTTCCCCCCATACCAGTTAAAGCAAAATGGCTGATCCTCATTATGATTGCTTTTGATTTGTTCGGAGGACTAGGAAGAACCAGCGATGGAGTTGCGCATTGGGCGCATTTGGGTGGAGCGGCTGTTGGCTTTATTCTGGTTTATATCTGGAACAAGACAAATAAAAAAACATTTTATTAGCTAAGAAGGCAAAATTGAAATAATAAAAATCAGGAACTTTGTACTTCACTCTTTTTTGACAATTTATTATACACCCTATGGGCATTTACGAAAGAGATTATAAAACCTCAAAATTCACAGATAACCTGCAGGATAATGCCTTGGTGCAGCTTATTACCATTAACCTGGTGGTGTTTGTTTTATTCCAGCTCATCCAGGTTTTTTACTTTTTTTCTTTTACAGAAGGAACTACCGGTGTAAAATTCATGAACGATTTTTATTATAACCTTGCCTTACCCGGAGGTTTCAGCCAATTCATACATAAGCCATGGACCCTGATCACTCATATGTTTTATCACCAGGGGCTTTGGCATATCATAGGCAACATGCTTTGGCTTTGGATGTTTGGTTATATTTTTCATGAACTTACCGGCAATAGGAAGATAATTCCATTATTTATCTATGGGGCTTTGGGTGGAGCAATTGCCTTTATGCTTGCCTATAATTTTATCCCGGTATTAAGTGCAGTAAATGCAACCGCTACAGGAGCATCAGCAGGTATTATGGCTATTGCAGTGGCAACAACTATGCTGGCACCGGGTTATCGCATCTTTCCAATGATCAATGGGGGCATCCCGCTTTGGGTGCTCACTACTATTTATCTTATCATAGACCTGGCGCTTATTCCTGTAAGCAATACAGGTGGACATATTGCGCATCTTGCTGGTGGCTTAACAGGTTTTCTTTTTATCTTTTTCATGCGGAAAGGCTTCGATTGGAGTGATGGCATCAATCGTTTTTTCGATTGGGTCAGTAATCTTTTCAATCCTAATAAGCCAACGAAAAAAACGAAAGAAGAATTGTTTTATAAAAGCGAAAGAAAACCTTACACAAAAACTCCTAACCTTTCGCAACAACGCATCGATGAAATTCTTGATAAGATCAACCAGCTAGGATTTCATTCGCTTACCGCTGAAGAAAAAGACCTGTTGAAAAAAGCAAGCAAGGAAGATTTAAAGTAAATCTTCAAGGACTCATAGCTCATAGCTCGCAGCTCAAAGCTTCTTTTTGTAACTTGCACCAATGCCATCCCGCCTTCGGATCATTACAAGAAGAACTCTTGTCGTACTCAATATCATTACGGCGGTTTTATATTTACTATCCTGCCTGGCGCCCTATATTAAGCCTGCTGACTCGTGGGTGATTGCAGTTCTTGGGCTTGGCTTTCCCATTTTATTAGCATTGCTGATCGGGTTTGTTTTTTTATGGCTCATACTTAAATTAAGAAGAGTTTGGTATTCCCTTGTTGTTCTTCTGGCAGGATATAAAAGCATTAATGTTTCCTGGGCATTTAATGCACCCTCCGCATTTCAGTATCAGAAAAAACCAAATCAGATACGGATCGCCAGCTGGAACGTGGCAAGGTTTCTTGAATGGAAAAGAAACAACAATGAAAAAAGCCAGACAAGATTAAAGATGCTTGACCAGATACAAAAGCAGGATCCTGATATTCTTTGCCTGGAAGAATTTTTTCATTCAGCTGATTCCGCTTTTTATAATAATATCAGTGAGATAAAAGCAATGGGCTATCCTTACCATTATTTTTCTTATGATCCCGATGGGTATAAGCAATTTATAGGCGCGGCAATTTTTTCAAAGTACCCGATGCTAGACACAGGGCTTGTCCGTTATTTCCGACCGAGTATGACCGAGGCGCTGGTGCATGCTGATATAAAAGTGAATGAGGATACGATAAGAGTTTTTGCCACACATCTTCAGTCTGTGCAGTTCAGGCAAAAAGAGTATGAAGCCATCGACGAGATAAAAACCGCAAAAGACAGCCTGATCAATAATTCAAAAACTGTGCTGGCTAAACTACGCAAAGCCATCATACTTCGGGCTTCACAGGCCGATGTTGTCCGCCAGATAATGGATGATAGTCCCTATCCAACTATTTTTTGCGGCGATCTGAATGATACCCCTAACTCATATACCTATTTTACCATCCGTGGCGATATGCAGGATGCATTCCTGGAAAAAGGGTTTGGTATTGGTCGTACTTTTTCATCGCTTTCACCCACACTTCGCATTGATTTTATTTTGACCGATGAAAATTTTCGCATCAGCCAGTTTACAAGGGTTGTTAAATATTTGTCAGACCATTTCATGTTGATGGCTGATGTTGAACTAAAGCAAAAAAAATAACTATCTTGGCTTCTATGAATGCATCACTTTACCCGATAGCTATCGGATTCCGATGTTGTTAAATCTCCTTTCTCAAGGCAGTGCCCTATTTTTGCCAAGTTTTAATTATTAACCCGGCTTTTGAATTACTATTAAACTTTCGTTGCGTCGCACTCTTCAACGTTCTGTTCGTTGTTGAGCAAATAGCACACGGATGACACGGATTGAACAGTTGAACACAGATGTTTTATTATTTATATCTGCGATGCAGAATATAATCCGTTTTGATCCATAGTATCCGTGTCATCCGTGTGCTGAAAAAGTTGAATAGATTTGATACAGCACAAGTGAGTGACACAACAGTTGATGATAGTAGCACGAAAGCTGATGACGAAAAAAAACAGAGGAGATTGCTTCGGCTTCGCCTCGCAAGTAAACATGAGCGAACTAAAAATATATAACTCGTATTCAAGACAGAAAGAAATTTTTAAGTCTATCACTCCCGGGCATGTGGGTATGTATGTGTGCGGGCCAACAGTTAGTGGTGAATCGCATCTTGGTCATGCAAGGCCTTATATAACTTTTGATGTCATCTATCGTTACCTGGCGCATCTTGGTAACAAGGTCCGTTATGTTCGCAACATTACCGATGCAGGGCATTTTGAAGAAGAAGGTCGTGAAGCAGAGGATAAAATTTCGAAGAAAGCCATATTGGAAAAACTTGAACCAATGGAACTGGTGCAGAAGTACACCAATCTTTATCATTGGGCGATGGAACAATTCAATACATTGAAGCCAACGATCGAGCCAACTGCAACAGGACATATAGTTGAACAGATAGGAATGATAGAAGAGATCATAAAAGCGGGGTATGCTTATGAAACGAATGGTTCCGTATATTTTGATGTAAAGAAATATGCGGCATCACATGATTACGGCAAGTTAAGTGGTCGTGTGATCGATGATCTGCTGGAAACAACAAGAGAGCTGGAAGGACAGGAAGAAAAAAGAGATACCGCTGATTTTGCATTATGGAAAAACGCAGCGCCGGAACATATTATGCGTTGGAAAAGTCCATGGGGAGTTGGCTTTCCGGGCTGGCATATTGAATGCTCGGCAATGGCAACAAAATATTTAGGAGCACAGTTTGATATTCATGGTGGTGGCATGGATCTTTTATTTCCGCATCATGAAAGTGAGATCGCACAAAGTACAATTTGCAATAATGTAGCTCCTGTCCGTTATTGGATACACAATAATATGATCACCATTGGCGGAAAGAAAATGGGAAAGAGCTATAACAATGTGATCAAGCTTACCGAACTTTTTAGCGGAGATAATCCTGTATTGGAGAAAGCGTATCACCCGATGGTAGTTCGGTTTTTCATTTTGCAAACACATTATCGTAGCACACTGGATTTTGGTAATGAGGCATTGCAGGCAGCAGAGAAAGGATTGAAAAGATTGTGGGAAGCGTATGAGAAATTAGGCCAGTTCGCAGTTGGCAGTGAGAAGTCGGCAGTAGATGCAGAGTTGGATGCAAAGGTGAAAAAGCTCGTAACTGAGTTTGATGAATTCATGGATGATGATTTCAGTACTGCGAAAGTAATGGCGAATATGTTTGAGCTGGTACCGGTGATCAACAGCATGAGGGATAAAACAATTCCTGTTTCTGCATTGAGTAAAGAAACCTTTGAATTGCTGCAAAAGCAGATGAAAGTTTATATAGAAGATATCTTAGGATTGAAAAGTGTAACTGAGGCAGATAATGAAAAATTGAAAGGTGTGATGGACCTGTTGATCGATATTCGCAAAGATGCAAAAGGAAAAAAAGATTTTGGCACCAGCGATAAAATAAGAAACCAACTCACCAAACTCGGTATAAGTTTAAAGGATGAAAAGGATGGTGGGATGAGCTGGAATATAGAATAGAACCAGGATTTTCATGATTGTATTTAGGATTAGGAGGAAATTTTGTTATTTCCTCCTAATTTTTTTAATCCTATTAATCTTGATTGTTCTCCATCAAAATTATCTTTCTCTTCATCCAACAAAACTCTATATTTATTTCCTCATAATCCTTTTTTAATCAGGTTAATCGTGGTTCTATGCATTATGTCTCTCACTTATCAAAAGATGAAAAATTAAAAAAGCTGATCAGGGATCACGGCACATTCAAACTGAATAAGAAGAAAAATCTTTATCTATATCTCTGTTACTCTATCATGAGCCAGCAGCTATCTACAAAGGTTGCAAGTGTTATCAAGCAACGTTTTCTTGATCTTTATGAAGGGGAGCCAACACCACAACAGATCATTGATACTCCTTTTACAAAACTTAGAGGCGTTGGCTTAAGCAATGCTAAAGTGAGTTATGTACAGAATGTGGCAAGGTTTGAGATAGAAAAGGGGATGGATCATAAGAAACTCTCAAAGATGAGCAATGAAGAAGTGATCGAATATTTGACGCAGATAAAAGGCGTTGGCCGCTGGACAACGGAAATGTTATTGATGTTTGCGCTTTGTCGTGAAGATCTGTTTGCGATTGATGATCTTGGTTTGCAACAAGCAGTAATTGGTTTATACGATCTGAAGCACCGCAAGAAAAAAATAATGAATGCTAAGATCCTGAAGATAGCAAAGCAGTGGTCTCCTTACCGCACTTATGCTTGCTTGTATTTGTGGAGGTGGAAAGATAATGTACCGACAAAATAATTATCGGTTCCAGTTGTGCCCGAAAACAATATACCATCCCCAGCTATCCGGTCCTTTTGCAACATCGATTCCTGCTCTTATTCTGAATAATCTTGCAATCAGGTACCTAAAGCCACCTCCGAAATTGTAAGCTGTTTCTGCATCGCCAAAACTTTCATTGCGTTCCATTGCTTTTCCCAAACCTGCAAAAGCTACAGCACTCCATCGTAAACTAAGGTCAACTCGTTGTTCTGTTTCGATCAAAGCAGTTGTATATCCCTGGAACCTGACAGCCGGCACCCCCCGTAATGACAGCGATGGCAATGCATAAAAAGGTGGATCGCCAAACATAAAATTTGTTTCCACTCTGAATCCGCTGATCCAATTTTTTTGCACAGGGATAAACCAATTCAATGCTCCCGAAAGTTTTTGATAAGTAAAGTCGCTTCCTGTCCAGTTATCGTTCGCATTGTATGCAATATTTATCCTTGCTCCCTTGTCGGCAGTAAAAAAATTATCTCGTCTGTCCCAGTCAATAAATGTTCCCAGGCTGGCAACATTGCTTTCGAATTCTCCCGATTTAATAGATGGAGGCAGGCTATCTATAAACAATGGCGTCAATTTATTTTTCGAAAAGAAATATTGTACTCCAAGATATACTTCCTGCTTAGATATTCTCTTAGACAAAGAGAATATCACTGGTATAGCTTTAACGCTGAAATCAAATTCTTTTTCTCCTTTGTTAGCGACATCCCTATAAAAAGATAAATTCAGATCGGCAATACCGCCTCCAACTCTGTATTTCAATCCCTTTGCCGGAATACTGCCGATCCGCATTCCTCCAACCATCCAGCTATTATTGACTGTATACATTGCAAAGCCTGCTGTAATATCAGGTGCGATATAACCAGTATAGCCTGCTGGTTTTTTTTTGGGGGTAAGAAATATTGGTACCACTGCTAAGCCAAGTCCGCCAACTGCAGGCTCGGTGATAATAAAGGGAACAGGAATAAAGCCTTTTGCATCGATTAAAAAACTGCTGAAATCAAACTTGCCATCTAAGGTGTCTTTTAAATTTGCTTTGGAAGAAGCTTTTGACTTAGCTTTTATTGTGGTATCCTCTTGTGCAAATACTGGCTGATGCAAAATGATTACTGCCGCAAAAAGGTACAAAAACAATTTTAAGTGCATGGGATAAGGTTTCAATGGAAATTGAATTTAAATAAAAGTAGGTAATTGAGAAAGAAAATTTCTATGGCTTATATCGATAATTATAAGCTGAAAGAAAAAGAAATCCCTTTTACTGCTTTTTAAGAATAGTATCCGATTGCCCAAAAGATGGATATAGATTATTGCCAATATGGTTATAGCAATAAATCTTATTAACAGGGTTTATTTTTTATAATCTTGGCGCCACTAACGCAAAAAGATCTTTATCCAATTGCGGTTTAACAACGCATTTGTCATTGAAATGCATTGTAGCAGTATTGGTTGAATTATAAGCTTGCCAGTTAGGCAATCCTTTATGATTAGGGTTTCCGTTCCTTGCAAAGTTTATCCATGCCCCACTTATTTTATCCGCAAGTGCATATGCTTCCTTAGTACCACCAGTCATTTCTTCACAACGATTAATATTATTAAATGCAAAAGCCAGCTCCATACAATGAACAGCTTTATATTTTCCATCCATGACCGGAGATTGCCAGGTAAACAAATACATGTAAACGGGAGCTCCATTTTGTAAAGCAGATTTTTCATTTGCCTGCGAAACAGCGCCTGGTCTGAAGATCACATCGACATCCATCAGATCAGTAGGTTTGGTATCATCAGGATAAGCTTTTTTAACAGAAGTAATATAAGCATCTGCTTTATCACCTTGTTGCTTTTTAATATACTCCGTCACTTTATCAAGTGGTGCATTGCTCATCCCCGAAAATAAAGAAGGCATAAATTCATTCTTAACGGTACCGATCATCAACGGAATATTTTTAGATAACTCAAATGCTTCTTTAGAAAAAAGCTGGTAAGGGAGATCGTCGCCATCAACACTTGGTCCCCAACCAAGTCCAAAACCCGGTATTGTTTTGCCAGCCGCTTTCATTTGATCAGCAATTATCTTCAGTGCTTTTTTTCCTGCATCACTTAATTGGGAGAAAGGTATTTTCTGAAGATCATCTGCCTGATTTGGCTGGAGATTGAGTGCTTTCAATACTTCAGCAGTAATAGACTGTGTAGTTTGTTTATCCAGCATTTCTGTTCTGAAAGAACCGCTTTGATTGATCGCTTTATGAAACAAGCCTTTTGCAGATGGCATGGCCATCAGCGTATTTACTTTGGCTCCGCCACCTGATTGACCAAAGATTGTAATGTTACCCGGATTTCCACCAAAGTTTGAAATATTATCTTTTACCCATTCTAAAGCTGCTTTTATATCGAGTATACTAAGATTGGCTGAATGCTTATACTTTTCACCATAAGCAGACAGATCTAAAAACCCCAGGATATTCAAACGATGATTGATGGATACGACAACCACATCTCCTTTCTTTGAAAGATTTTCACCATCATAAGAAGGCAACTCTTGTGAAGAGCCAGCAGTAAAACCTCCACCGTGGATCCAAAACATTACAGGTCGTTTCTTCCCATCGTTGATGCCAGAAGTCCAGATATTTAATCGCAGACAATCTTCATTTGTATATCCCCAATCATGATGAAATGCAAATTCGCTTTCATCCTGTACAGATGTGGTTGGATCCATTAAAGGAGCAACCGGTCCATAGCTCATTGAACTACGAACACCCTGCCATGGTTTCGGTTTTTGAGGCATTTCAAATCGGTTTGCTTCAGCATACGGAATTCCTTTATACGTATAAATGGAATTATGAATGTATCCACGAACCTTTCCAGATTCCGTATTAGTGACAGCAATATTTTCACCGGTTGTTATTTGTGCATGTGAAGAAATAAAAATGAGGGCTATAAACAATAAGCCGAAAATTGATCTTTTCATATTAGCATTTTGAAGTGTGAGAAGATAATTTTAAAAATAGCTCGCAAGACTGCGTTAAGATATACCTGAAATAGAAAAGAGTTTTTGATAAAGGTCAAAAACTTTGGCTTTTCATTTTTTATTTGTTCATCAATTCAAGCTTTGCAATAAAATCTTCAAACATCAGGGGAATGTCAAGACGGGTATAGACCCTGATGTTGCGTCCATTATTATTGAATTCATATGTGCCATGTTCGCTGATCCTTGGAGACATCTTTATTACATAGTCACTTGATGAAGGATCTGCCTCAAATGATGACTGTAAGGCAGTAAGTAAGACCAAAGGGCTATCACCAAGAATGTAAACTTCGCCAAGATTGAGGTTAAACTTTTGTGTCATGCGCATCACTCTTTCGAGCTGCTCACATAAATACTTTCCGGTTTTACCTTTCGATCTTACTTTCAAAAGCAATTGTGAGTAGGAGAATATAGCCTGTCGGTATGCATTTCTCGGAACTTGCCAAATCGCAATATCAGAACGATTGAATATTGCCTTTACTGCCGCAATATCAATATTTAAATTGTACTCCACCACTGTATAGTTTGGAGGTGGAAAAGCAAGGTCAGTATATTCGGGTCCTCCGATCCAGATCAAAGTGATCCTGTTTGCAATTTGAGGATTTGTTAAAACAGCCGATGCAATTTCTGTAAGCCCAGCTCCACAAACTATATATAAAGGTAATTTCGTATCTGTTCTTAGCGCTTCTTTAATAATAAAATTTACCGCTTCGCTTTTTACAGGTGTGCTATCGTTTTGCATAGCAATGTTCGATCCTGCGATAACCGGAATATTATTTTTTATTCCCATTATTTGTAACAACTCCCTGGCTTTTTTTGCTGCATTTTCAGCCTGGGTCTTTGTGTTGTCAAAGCCATCACCTGCTTTAAGATGTGACCCAATGATTGCTCTTATATCAACCGAAGGGGATAATAAATGATGAGCTAATTGAAACAAGCCATCAGGATCACCACCAAAATCATTGTCTATTATTACCCTCATGCGTGGGGTAATAATGTTGCTATCTGCTTTTTGCCTGCCAAAACAAAATGGATGAATGAGCAAACAGGCTAGGATGACAAAACAGATTTTTTTTAGCAAACAGTTCATGTGATTGAAATAGAAAATGTTTTTATTGAGAATATTCTCTGCAATAGATTGTTCGCCTATGATCATTTCGGCCTGTCACGAATCTCTTCCGAAGTTAAATTGTTGAATCTATATTATAAAAACAATGTTTTGCCTTTAATACTATATAATTGCTTTTTCCATTTTATCTAAATGTGTTTGAGCGATAGTTGCACCTAATCCCGGCGCATCAGGAACTTTCATCACACCATTGGCATGATAAGTTAATCCGTCAGTAACTATATCCTCTGAAAACATAAGCGGCGTATCAAAATCACAATGAACAATATGATCACTACATAGTGCAAGATGCGCTGATGCAGTCATTCCTAATCTTGATTCAAGAAATGCACCAACCTGCATGTGCATGTTTGCTTTGTCACCCAGCTTTACAATTTCATATGCATTAAAAACGCCTCCGGCTTTTCCGACTTTTATATTAAACATATCACAAGCTTTCAGCTTCAACAATCTTGCGGCATCATGTGCATCGCCACAGCTTTCGTCTGCCATTATCGGTATAGGACTTTTCTTTTTTACTTTTCTTAATTGCATGAAATTCCATTTGGCGATCGGCTCTTCACAATGTTCGACATTATAGTCGTTAAGTTCATTCAATGTTTCGATCGCTTCCTTTACGCCCCAACCCTGGTTGGCATCAATGCGAACAGGAATATCATCACCCACAGCTTCACGTATCATTCTTATTCTTTCTACATCTTTTTTCTTTGACTCGCCCAATTTTACTTTAATAGATGGGTAACCCTGATTTTTTATTTTTAGAGCGTCTGCTGCCATCTTTTCGGCATTATCAAGACTCACAGTATAATCCGTTACCAGCTCTTTATTGTTTTTGCCACCGTACAATTCATAAAGCGGTACTTGTTTGTGCTGACCAATGACATCATGTAATGCAATATCAAATGCACTTTTAATACTTGTATTGGCATAAATTAGTCTATCCATTGCTACAAGATGGTCCTGCAGCTTTAATGCGTTTTCTCCTTTTAACAATTTGGCAAAATATTGTCCGACGATAAAACATGTGTCGATACTTTCACCATTCACGGGCATATAAGGACTGCTTTCACCAAATCCTGTGATACCTGATTCGGTTCTTATTACTACTATCACATTTTCAACATGTGTTTCATAAGCCAGTGAAGTAATGAATGGCTCAATTAAGGGCATGCGCAGTTTATAGATCTCCACCTGCGAAATAACTTGCTTTTCTTTCATGAAATTATTTTTAAGGATCGGCATCAAATATGATTCTAATGCCAAGATTAATGCTGCCAAGAAATGGCGCATGTGAATTATTCATAAGATACTTGCTTGGATAATCGGTTGTTGGTATATACATCCTTATTTCTGAATATATATACATCTCATACGAAACAGGGAATTCAAAACCACCCGTAATATCAAATGTGAGCCTTTTAAAATCCCCTGCACCATGTATAACATTGTACTGTATAGTATACAGGGCGGTATCTATAGTGGTGGAAAATGTATTGGATGCGTTGCCATACATCACTCCAAAACCGCCAGCTGCATAAAGATTAAATTTTTCAAAATTATTAAATGAGCCGATGATATATCGTTTAAACCCAATAGAAATTTGGCGCAATCTCATGACTGACTGATTCGTAAAAGAAATAGTTTGCGGTTGCGTGGTCGGAGATTTTGCGGTAGCAATAAGAGTGTTTTCATATTTTCCATTGGCATGATAAGTAAGCCATGCATAGACGGTGTTTTTTTTATCAAAATGCCACTGCGGCAAGAGGGTTTGACCAATTACAGTAAATTTTTGTTGAGGGTCAAAATTGTGGAGTACAGAAACGTCGGTAGCTGCGCTGAATTTTATTTGCGCAAACAGGCAACTATTGCTGAGTAAGAAAAAAAGTATTAAAACATTACTGAATGACTTCACAAGAAAAGTTGTGATGCAATGTTAAGTAAAATATTGGTTATCATATTTTATGTTGTTCACGGCTAAGGCCCTTTTGCTACATAAAAAACCCAGTATTGACTTCAGCTATAAAAATTATTTTACCAGCTTCAGTTCTTTAATGATATTTGAAGCACCGCCCAATTTGTCAATACACCAAAGTATATAGCGAACGTCAACACAAATAGTACGGTTCAGATCTTTGTCAAATGCAATTTTATGACTTAATGCCTCATAATTACCATCAAAAGCAAGACCCAATAAGTTGCCGTTGGCATCTATGACAGGAGAACCTGAGTTTCCACCGGTAATATCATTGGTAGTAATGAAACAAACTACCAGGTCTTTTTTTAATTTATCTGCGTATTGACCAAAATCTTTTTTCCTTGCAAGCTCGATTTCCTTTGCAGGCAAGTCAAACTCGTAATCACCTGCTTTGTATTTTTGAAGAACGCCTTTCATGGTACATACATAATCATAGAACACACCGTCCCTTGGCCGGTAACTTTTTACATTTCCAAAACTTACTCTCATCGTAAATGTGGCATCCGGGTACATCATTTTTGCTTTTACTGTATCCATTTCCATAATCCCTTTCAGATACATTCTTCCATATTCAGTATTTTTTGTATTAAACTGCTGGAATTTTGCTGAGTACTTGCTTTGGTAGTTAATAAGGAATGCACTTGCATGCGCATAAGCGGGGTCATCCTGCAATACATTGCCATCAGGGTTTTTAATGAATGCATTCCACTTGGCATCATCAAAGATCATTGTCTTTTCAAAAACATGTCTTGCATATTTTTTATAGGTTTGTTCGTCGTCTAATTTTCCCCAGGCTTGCACTTGTGTTCTATAAAAATCAATGGGGTGCTGTTGTTTATCAACATCCTTATAAAACATCATCGTAACATCAGCTACTATTTTTTCATCAGAGGCCTTGTTCTCTTTTTTAAGAAATGTAGTTCTTGCTTTTCCTGCCTGATCAAGTGCCCTCTTTATTTCCGCCGCCGTTTTTCCCTGTTGCACCAAAGCTGTTTCAATCTGTTGTAATGAAGCAGCAAAAGCCATTAACGGGGAGCCATAGATCCCTTCATTCATATACATACGGTGTTTGGCATAAGGTCTCCATTCGTCGTATGCCTTTCTCCAATCTTCAAAAATTGTGGAGTAACCGGATTTGCCTTTAGCCCAATTGATGAATATTTCTTCTGCCTTTTTCTTTTGACCAAACACATCATACTTTAAGAGTTGTTTACTTTCTCCATCATAAAATTTCCAATAGTTTGCAATGCTCGCATAGTCGGTTGCTAATTGCAATTTGATCTCCGGATCTTTTTTCATTTCTTCAAACATATATTTCAACCTCACATCACGCAGCTTTACCAATGTTGGATTATCAATATCTGTTTTCAATTTTACACCATAAGAAGTTTCATATCGATTTGTACTGCCTGGATAACCATAGATCATTGTGTAATCACCATCTTTATAACCTTTAAGAGATATTGGTAAAAACCATTTTGGTTTTAAAGGAATATTTTCTTCAGTGTATTCTACTGGTTTGCCATCTTTACTCATATAAACACGAAAAACTGAAAAGTCACCCGTGTGACGTGGCCATTCCCAATTATCAGTATCACCACCAAACTTTCCTATACTTTCAGGCGGTGCGCCAACAAGGCGAACATCTTTATAACGCTGGTAAACAAAAAGTAAATATTGATTGCCCTTGAAAAGATTGCTGATCCTTGCTTCAATAAATTGTGAAGCATCGGAAAATTTTGCATTCAGGTTATTGAGTACTCTTGCTTGTCTTTGTATTCTTTCAGCGCCAGTTAATCCTTTTAATGAATCCACCACCATCTGTGTCACATCTTCAATTCTCAAAAGGAATTGAACTGAGAGACCAGAAGGGATTTCATCGGTTTTAGTTTTTGCATAAAAACCATCACGCAGATAATTATGTTCAAGAGTACTGGCAGAAGTGATCGCATCATATCCGCAGTGATGATTGGTAAAGAGTAAACCTTCAGCGCTGACAACTTCCCCGGTGCAGCCACCACCGAAAATAACAATGGCATCTTTGAGCGAAGGCTTATTGATGCTATATAATTGTTCTTTTGACAGTTTTAGCCCTCGTTTCACCATATCACTATACACTTGCTGGCCGAGTAGTAATGGCAGCCACATGCCTTCGTCAGCCAGGGATCTTAAAAGAAAAGTGATAGAAAAGAGGAGGGTAAGTAAGAGCCTTTTCATGCTTTAAATTTTATCAAAACAAACCTAAGTTAAAAAATACCTGTAACAAATGATGTGCCCGGATAAATCTTATTTTTATCAACTAAATAAGAAACAAAATGATAACAACCACCACGCCTAATATTGAAGGCAAAAATATAGAACAATACTTTGGAGTAGTTTCTGCCGAAGTAATTATAGGCGCCAATTTTTTTAAAGATATTTTAGGAGGACTTCGCGATATTCTTGGGGGCCGCAGCGGCACTTATGAAAAGGTGCTTGATGAAGCTAAACAAAATGCCATGCAGGAGTTAATTCAGAAAGCACAGGCTTTAGGCGCTAATGCTGTGGTCGGTATCGATCTTGATTTTGAAACCGTCGGCGCCAGTGGAAGTATGCTAATGGTGGTTGCTACAGGAACTGCTGTCAGGATTAATTAGTTTGATGTTTGAATCCGATAGCTATCGGATTCGAAGTTTGTCCGAAGGACTCCTTTGGAGAGGTTGGGATCTTCATTATTCTTGAGTAATATATTCGTGTCACAGTTATCTGCATCACAGCAAGGCATTGCATTTGTTTTGCAAACAGGACATTGATAATGGCCATGGACGTGTACCAATTCAACTTGTTGTCCACAAAAAATACATTGACTCATGATCATTTATTTGCATTCAATTTATCTGTCATTCTTTTTAATTCTTTATTGCGAAGCAAACTTTCGTTCATAGAATTTAAAAGCTTTTCTGATATTACCCAGTTCATTGAATAATTAGGATTATGTCCATCATCATATAAATTAATTTTCCTGTACAGCGTATCGTTAGGGAAATGATATTTCATAAGATTCAATATCCTGTTATCATTTACCGTTGTTTGAGTTCCGTAAGCGCCAAGAAGTGTTTTTATTGGCGCCGCAAGATCATTGATCATCGGGTTTACTTTTTCCAATGGCACTCCTTCGGTCGGACTATTGGCAATATGAAGTATATAGATCTTCAGCTTTTTTTGATGTGCTAAATAAAGACTATCCCGCAAAAGGATATTCACCATTTCATTTACTACGCCTGAACCGGAATTATCAAAATATGCTCCATCAACAAAATAATTTGCTTTGTCTTCTTTACCAGCGGAATCAACCCTGCCTGCAGGACTTACATAAGGAAAACTGGCGCCAAGCACAACTGCAGTGCTGAGCTTAATATCCTTTTTTTCATCAAGAAGATCTAAAAAATCAAGACGCTGATTAAAACGGGGATCTGAAAAATCAATATTTGAAATAACTGCCGGCAATCCATCCTGCATACGGGTGGTGTTGATACACAGGATAGGAAGAAAATAAGGTTGCTTTTTTTGTGTGATCAATTCTGAAAATTTTGTGCTCATGCTATCATACAATAAACAATTTTCCGGGGGGCCTTGTTCCAATACACGGGCAAGTGCTGCGCCACGATCATCAATAAACTGAAATGGAAAAATATGACGGAACACATCAGGCCCTAACATGCGGGCAAGAGTGAATGTTAGAAAATCTGTTTTAAGATATTGTTGTACATCAGCAAGCTCATGTGTTATGGTGTCACTCATTTGCTTTGCCCTTAATAAATTAAAATAAGCAGCATTGCCTACGCTCCCGCCGGATGCACCGGAAAGGCAAAAGAGATGCCTGTTGAATTCACCACCTGTTTCTTCATTCATCTTTGCCATGACTGAAGCCACCCAATAACCCGCACGTGAAGCGCCACCATCTGATAAAACAAATATCAAAGGATATTCTTTTATGGTTGTATCTGCCAGCTCTGCTCTTCGAAGCGTTACCCAATTTTCAAAATATTCGTGTAGGGTTTGGCGATTGCTATAAACGGCTGTCGTTTTTTTATCTGAAGTATGTACATCATGTGGTTCAAATACCAACCCTACTAAAAATGCAAAAAAGAAAACGATTATATGCAAATTGATACGGTAAATAACAGACATCAGTGCAACACCATTACCAAGTATCAGTAAAGTACCAAATGCAAAGAGTATAAATGATAAAGAGCCGGTATAGATCGAAAATCGTATTGAAAAAATTGCGGACAGGTAAAAGATAAGTCCAACGACCAGGACAGCCAGGAAAACCCATGAAAAGGTTTTGTCTTCTTCATCAAATACAAATTTTCGTACCCTGGTAAAAAAAGCGCTGTTGGAATAAAGTTCCGGGTCTTTTTCAGGGTAATTCACATAAATGGATTTTCTCCGGAATACTAGCAAGAGCACAAGCCCTGCCTGGAATGCTGCGAGAAGAGCAATTAAGAAATTCGTAGATTGAAAGAACGGGAAGAAAATGATCAACGATAAAGCGATAAAAAGAAAAGCACTTACGATGATACACAAGCGGTTTAAATAGATCTTTTTGCTTTTTAAGCTGGTGAGTTTATCTGCAGCATCTGCCTGCTTGCACCAAAACCTGTAAAGCCTGAAATAATAAAAAGAACTAAATACCAGGGCTAAAAAGAAAAGGCGATCATAATTGTTTTCAGGGTCGTATTCAAGCTTTACGAAGGCAAGAATGATAACAGTTAAACAGGAGAAGGAAAGAAACCGTGGCATCTGGATGAGAAAGCGTCCCCAGAAACGTTCTTCTTTACCAGGTTTTCTTGAAAGCGATGCATAAGTTATTTTTCCAATGATGCGGCTTGTGTACCAGGTGATGTATACCCAGAATATTGTTGCAATAACAAACATGTAAAAGATCCTTGGCTGTTCCAATGTTCTTTGCATGATATCTTTTCCCTGCGTCAGGTACCAGGTGGCAAACAATGCCAGTACCAAAAAAAGAATAGATGGAAAAAAGAGCCAGATAGCTTTTAGGAATGCCCGCAGGAACATTAAAAAGTTCTCGAGAGGCCTTGTCCTTGTAAATATTTCCTTGAACAGAATTGAGTGGCGGTAGGGGTTGGCTCGCATGAAGAACTTTTTATAAAGATAGTGTCCTCTCTGCCAGCAGTCAATAGTTGTTTTGAAGCTATTGATTCAAGGCTTTCCACAAAAGATCTTTCAATTGGACTAATCCTTTTTGTGTAAAAGAAGAAATAAAAACATGCGGGATATTCTTTGGTAATTCTTTTTCGATCGCCGTCACCAGTTCTTCATCAAGCATTTCACTTTTACTGATGGCAACGATGAATTGCTTGTGTAACAATTCAGGATTATATTTTTCTAATTCACGTACTAAGATCTCAAATTCTTTTTTATGATCATTGCTATCGGCAGGGATTAAAAAAAGCAAAACAGGATTGCGTTCGATATGACGAAGAAAACGATGACCTAATCCTTTACCTTCTGCGGCACCTTCAATGATGCCCGGCAGATCTGCTACGCAAAAACTTTTTCCATCACGGTATTCAACTATTCCTAATTGAGGATTGATAGTGGTGAAAGCATAATCAGCGATCTTTGGTTTTGCTGCCGTGATAACGGAAAGCAATGTCGACTTACCTGCATTGGGAAAGCCAACCAATCCAACATCAGCCAATACTTTTAATTCAAGCACTTTCCATCCTTCTATGCCGGGCAAGCCGGGCTGCGCATATTCCGGCGCCTGGTTTGTTGGTGTTGCAAAATTTGCATTGCCTAATCCACCTTTACCGCCCTTTATCCAGATCACTTCTTGCCCATCATCCATTATCTCGGCTTCCTGGTCTCCGGTTGCTTCGTCTTTTATAATGGTACCCAGCGGTACTTCGATATATATGTCCTTTCCATCGCGGCCACTCATATTGTTTTTCATTCCGCCTTCACCATCTTCTGCCAGCACATTTTTAAAATAGCGGAGATGAAGCAATGTCCAGAGGTTACGATTTCCTTTTAAAACGATGTGACCGCCTCTTCCGCCGTTGCCACCGTCGGGCCCTGCCAATGGATTGAATTTTGTACGGGCAAAATGCCTGCTGCCAGCGCCGCCATGCCCGCTTCTGCAAAAGATCCTTATCTGGTCAACAAAGTTTGTTTTTTCCACTGTGAAAATTGAGCTGCAAAAGTAATGGTTCTTGAATTGGTGGGATATGAAGGCAAGAACAAAGCAATCATTAGATCAGGATAGCCACTTTACCGTACTTAGCCCTGTATTCTAACGCATCCTTAAGGCGAAGTAAGCATTTTATTAAGCCCTTCTTTCTCAAATAAAATACGGCCCAGTTTTAAGTCTGACCAGCCATTTTTTAATTTGTAAGTAAACGCCGGGGTATTACCAGTTAATTCGCATTCAATAAAACAGGTGGATACTTTATTGGTTTTAATTTCTTCCATGTCTTTCAACTGGTGCAGGTGGGTTGAAATAAGAAATAATGAATTGGGGAAATTGACAAGTCCTTTTATAGTTGTACTGCTTATCTCCAGTGCATCTTCAATATTCGTTCCCCTGAATAATTCATCAAAAACTGCAAAGCATTTTGTGTTGCCTGCGGCTTCTTCGAGTACATTTTTTAACGTGACTATTTCTGACATAAAATGGCTGTAACCACTTACAATACTATCGGTAAGGTTAATGGCCACAGAAATTGAAGTGAAAAAAGGAATGGTAGCTTTCGAAGCCGGCACAGCAAGACCTGTATGTCCAAGATAAACACATAAACTGACAGCTTTTAGCAATGTGGATTTTCCAGACATATTAGGGCCGGTTAAAAGAATTACATTTTTGCTGACAGTAAGATCATTTTTTACAGGAGTTTTTAAAAGCGGGTGATAAAAATTTTCCAGTGAAAAAGTTGTTTCATCAAATGACGGAAAAGTATAGCCATGCCTTGTTATACCAGTACTTATAGAAAGATAAGCTTCAAATAAAAACCAGCGTTTCCAGAAAGATGCTGCCTCGCCATTAGTTATTTTTTTAGTAATGATCTTCATCAGTTCAACCATATGCCTGATCTTGAATTTTTTTTTCTCGAAGGCCAATTCGTAACGATCAAGGTCAAAATCTGCAAAAAAACCCTTGAGGTGCTCCAGCTCAGTTGCATATTCCCCGGGAAAAAGTTTTGTATCGATCTTGCTTAAATAAGTGAAATATATTTTATGAAAAAGGCGAACAAGCAGTATAAGCTTTCCTTTTTTTTGACTCCGTTCCTTTTCTGAAAACATAAACTTCCACTTCATTTTTCTCGCTGAAAAAGATCCGGCGTAAAATGTTTCAAGAAAAGTATATATATCTGATAGGTCAAACCGTGAAAAAGAATATTCTTTTAATAGTTCCTGGTTAGCAAGAAAACCTTTTAATACCTGCTGCCTGTATAATATTGCTGACATTGAGCCCGGTGGTTCTGTTAGTATATCACATACTGCTTTTCCTGAAAGATGATTAAACGTGAAATCAAACAATGGACGGATCTCATCTTCTATATGCAGGTCGCCGGTATTTATCATTTGATTATGCTTGATTTTATTAAGATCGTTGTCTTCCCGGTGTCTGCCTGAATCATTCCGGATAATTGCAAAAAAGTTTATGTGCAAGACCTGTGCAGACTGAAAATTTATTGTCTAATTATGATCTCGACAATAAAATTATCGGTATTTAAGTTCAAGTCGTTCTGAATTCCTTTTGGATTTACTATTCTGCCTTCTGGGTCATAGACAAAACAAATAAGTTTTTTACAATCTTGATGTGATTGGTATCTAGCTTTATCTTCAATCAATTGATTCCCTAATTCTTTATCTCCAAGACCTACTCTTGTTTTCTTTACTTCAATAACTGTTTTTTCTGCTTTTAAAAGAAAATCCATTCTTGCTGAACCACCTGCATAGCTTGGAGTCCATTCTTCTTTTCTAATATCATCAAAGTGCAATTTTAATAAAGCATGCAATAAATCTTGTACATCATATTCATCCGATACATCAAGAGTGTTACGTCCTTTGTATCTATTCCGAAGTTGCTTTACCACTTCATGAAACTTGTCTAATAAATTTTTTAAAAGATCTAAACTAACTATAGGCTCGACATTTTTTCTAATTGGAATTTCCTTGCAGGCTTTTAATACGCCATGTAGTATTGATAATTGTTTATCAAAACTATTTTGATAATTCCCGTTCAAAGATCTTCTATCTAAAGTTTGATAAAGTTTAAAAGGTGCACTATTCTCACCGTAATTATGGAGGACATAATCTTCAACACGAGCAATCCATGCAAACAACTCGTCTGAAGCTTTACTATACCATACGCCATCGGAATTGTAGCGATTATTTTGAAAAGAAAATTGTTGCCCTTTTTGTATTAACTCGTCTAACAATGTTAAGCTCATTTAAGGTGGTTATACATAAATATACGCCGTAAACAATCCCTTCTAAAAAAATGTACATTGATTTTAAAATCAAATTATTTACTATTTTATTATTACGGCTCAAATTATGCTAGCAATTAATATAAGGGATATAATAAAAAAACGCCGGCCTTACGGGGTCGGCGCTGTAACGCAGTAAATGAATACTTACTGCACCACTAACTTTTGGCTATGAACAGCTTCTTTGTTACTGCTTGATACTTTAATAAGATATACGCCTCTCGCCATTGATGATTTTATTGAAAAAGTTTCTACCTGGTCTTCTGATTGTACATTCACTGCCCGCTGTACCACTATTTGCCCTATTGCATTTGTCATTTCAATATTATAGTTACCGGTAGGTATTTTTCCAAACTGTAAAGTGAATTGATCATTCGCAGGGTTTGGATAGATCTGAATTTTGCTTGCAGCAATAATATTAACCGGAGCTTTACGTGTTATAATTTCTGACTGAGTTAAATTCTTTGGCTTTGTTTGTAAATAATTACTGTTGGCAAGATCGGAACTTTTGAAAATACCTGCTTTTGATTCGTATTGAGTGGCACTCCAATCTTTCGGGTCAACAAGGAAATAAGCATTACCATTTACTGCACTGCTTACTAAAACTTTTCCTTCAGTTGTAACCACTGCGCCGTTTGTAGTAAAATCCTGTGGCAATCCTTTAATATAGCCCAACAGTGTTGCAGCTTTTGTTTCTACATCTATTTTATAAACACTGTTGCGGGCAGAAAGAATATAGAGTTTGCCTTCATTATCTGCGATCATATCTCCACCCCAGCTGCTGCAACGATTGTGAATAGAAACGCCACCATTGGAGGGATCATCCACTAAAGAACCCAACTGAGTTATTTCTAATTTTTTGCCGGTTGTAAAACGAATAAATGTATTGGCATCATTTGAAACAGCATAACCAGTTCCGTCAGGATTGATCACCATACGGGTAATGACCTTCCCCTCATCATTATGCATGCTGCCCAATTTGGTAAATGATTGATCAGTTACATAAAACACTTTCATTGTTTTCAGATCAACATACCTTAACTGGTCAATGAACATTGGTGTGAAATAAAGACGATTATTTTTTTTATCATAAGCCATTGCTGCTACACCGGTGCTGAAAGGAATCTGCATTTGATCTCCAAATTGTACACCCGGCAATGCTTTCCATGCTTTTTTTGTGGTCACATCATAAGCTGCTACCGAAGCATCCGAACCATTTAATAACACAGTAGTGAATTCACCGGTTTTGAGATCGAGTTTCCGTAATGCATTCCAACCACTGCCGGTTGCTTGCAGATCAGTTATTGCAAATGCAAACCGATCGTTTTGAGAAAATGTATTTAATGAGAAGCCAAGAGTACCAAGGAGAAGGGCCGAAAAAAGTAAATTTTTTCTCATATACAAGGTTTTGATTTAAAGAGGAAGATTAAGTTACGAAGATTCCCATTGATGGCGAAGAAAATTTTTAGAATGGGAAAATTACTTGCTAAAAGGTTTGTAATCTTTAGCCTGTAAAGGAAGATGATCGGGAATTTCTCTAAGCGGCTCACACTCCTTCCAGCCTTCAAACATTTCTTTTGGAAGCGATTGATAAAGTTTAGTGCCTTCAGTTTTCCAGGCCAGCATTTCATCTGTTACTTGTTTAATGATCTTTCCCGGGTTACCTGCCACAAGACTTCTTGCCGGTATTTTTTCATCTTGTTTAATAAATGTCAATGCACCTATGATGCATTCGTCACCTAGTTCCACATTGTCCATAATAACAGCATTCATTCCTATTAAACAATTTTTTCCGATCGTAGCACCATGGATTATAGCTCCGTGCCCAATATGAGCACCGGGTTTTAATAACACGGTTATTCCGGGAAACATGTGAATGATGCAATTTTCCTGCACATTACATCCGTCTTCAATAATTATTTTACCCCAATCACCACGAAGAGCGACTCCGGGACCGATATAACAGTCTTTTCCGATGATAACATTTCCTGTTATAGCTGCGAGGGGATGAATAAAAGATGATTCGTGAATAACAGGTTTGTAGTTGTTGAACTCGTAGATCATTTCTTTTGAAAGGGTATATAGCGTTTATAAACCTTCTTTACCAATTAACTTTTTATCAGTTCGAAAACAAAGACCTTTAAAAAGAGCAACATCCTGATCATTTTGATTTCTAATTGCTATATGATAAAGACCTGTTGATCGGCCATTATGAATTTCGATCGCTTCAGCAGTTAAGGTGTCCCCGATATGAACAGGTTTAATAAAATTGATCGAGGTGTCCAAAGCAACAGATAAATTATTTCTATTGTTACAAGCAAATGCAAATGCACTATCACCAAGTGAGAATGGAATGCCGCCATGAACAATTCCAAATCCATTCACCATTTCTTTTCTTACTGTCATTTTTATCTTGCTATAACCTTCTTTGATTTCCAACACTTCTATTCCCAGCCATTGACTGAAGAAATCATTTTCCATCATGTGATTAACAACTTCCTGATGAGTCGTGGCCATAATAATTAATATTTTATTCTCCTGTAAACTTTGGAATTCTTTTTTCCAGGAAAGCGTTTACTCCTTCCTGAAAATCTTTTGTACTTGCGGCTCTTTGCTGGAAAATATCTTCATCCTGCAATTGTTCTTCCAACGCAGCTTTGACCGAATTACCAAGCAATTGTTTTGTATAAGCCAAACCTTTTGTTGGCATTTGAGATAAATAGGAAGCGATACTTATAGAGTTTTCTACAAAAATTTCATCTGGAAAAACTTTATAGATCATACCAATACGTTCTGCTTCTTCTGCAGGAACTTTTTCTCCCAGCATCATTAATGCACTTGCTTTTTGCCAACCGACCAATCTTGGTAAAAAGAATGTACCACTGCTATCGGGTATCAATCCAATTTTCGAAAATGCCTGTATAAATGACGCAGATATTGATGCGACGACTATATCACAACACAAGGCAATGTTTGCGCCTGCTCCCGCAGCTACGCCATTCACTGCCGCCACTACAGGTTTTTCTAATCTTCTTATTCTTGAAATGATCGGGTTATAATGTTCAGAAAGAATTTTTCCCATGCCCGGTCCATTCGGATCAACAACTTCTGAAAGATCTTGTCCTGCAGAAAAACCTTTGCCAGCACCAGTGATATAAACACATCTTACTTCTTTGTTTTTGCATTCATCCAGTTTTTCCTGCATCAGCAAAGCCATTTCACGATTGAATGAATTCAATTTATCCGGACGATTCAATGTGATAATGCCAACGGAACTTTTTATTTCAAAAAGAATAGAGCTCATTAAATATATTTTGTTTTACCCGGCACAGCTATCGGATAATATCCATCGGCATCAGGCACTATAGGCGGCATTGCATTCCACGCAAATTCTTTTGGCATTATGTTTATTCCAGAGTTTATCAATTTGTCCCAATACAATACCTGGCCAGAGTAGGTTGCCATTCTTCCAAAAATAGCAGTCATTGTACTTTTTGCTCCGTTCTCTGCATCTGCAAATTTGTATTTGCCTTTTGCAATAGCAGCAAACAATTCATCATGTTCAGCTTGATATGGATCGTTTTCATTTATTTTATCAAACTGGAACAATATGTTACCCCCATTATCCTTTATATGCGCAGCGCCACAGAATATTTTTCCTTTCGTGCCGATCAACATCTCATCAACCTTACTCATTGTACCCGGAATATGCCTGCATTGGCTATTTAATATTGAACCATCTGCATAATGAAACTCAACATAATGGTGATCAAAAATTTCACCATGGTCTTTTCCTTTTCTTACCTGTCTTCCTCCCATTCCTTGTGCTTTTACCGGGTAGCTTCCTTTGAACCAGTTTACAACATCAATATTATGTATATGCTGCTCCACAATATGATCGCCACAAAGCCAGTTGAAGTAATACCAGTTCCGCATTTGGTATTCCATTTCTGTTTGTCCTTCTTTTCTTGGATTCACCCAAACACCATCATTATTCCACCAGGCCTGTGCTGATGTGATATCGCCGATCATATTTTTTTTTGCATACAGCTCACGATATGAATTCTGATAATGCCGTTGCAAACCAACAACCACATTTAATTTTTTTTGTTTGGCGATCTCAGCTGCATCCAACACTCTTTTTATTCCAGCCGGATCAGTGGCAACAGGTTTCTCCATAAAAATTTGCTTTCCCTGGTTTACGGCTTCTTCAAAATGGATCGGACGAAATCCGGGTGGTGTTGTTAGGATCACAACATCTGCATGAGCCATTGCTTTTTTATAGCCATCAAAGCCAACATATTTTCTTTCTTCGGGAACATCGATCTTGTTTTTAATACTTGTTTTACCTTCCGCCACATCAGCGGTTAATTCTTTATAAGAGCTATCAATCCTGTCGCGGAAAGCATCTGCCATCGCAACGATCTTTACATTTTGTTTTGTAGAACATGCCTGCATAGCTGCGCCGGTGCCACGGCCACCACAACCTATCAACGCAACTTTAATTGTATCCTCAGCCCCGCTGAAAAAATTTGCTCTTGATAATAATGGTGTTGCCATTATTCCTCCTGTGATCATTGCAGAAGTTTTTACAAAATCGCGGCGGGAATTCTTATTTTCTGTATTCATAAAAAAGTGTTTTTTAATTTGAGAGATATAAGGTAAAGAATTTTTCTATTTCATCCGCAGAAGGCTGTTTTAAAGGCCTGACTAACCTAAAACCGGCGAAGGGCGCATCCGTCAGCCACCATTTGCTTTTTGGTACTTGCGGATCACGTTTATTCCATTCAGGTAACCATTTTGTCCTGTTGGCACAACGCAGTTTAATTGCCTCGTCAACATAAGAGCCGCCTTTTAAAAGTCGTGGATGGCGGCTTATGGGTTTTAATTCTGGATCAGCATTCACTTCTTTCATCCTGGTAAAGTAACTCTCATCATACTGGTCCATTACCCATTCACTAACATTTCCCAACATATCATATAAACCAAAAGCATTTGGTTGCAATTGCCCAACCTTATGATATGCAGCATTACTGTTTTTTTTAAACCATGCATATTTTACAAGGTCGCTTTCAGCGTTACCAAAAAACCAAGGAGTTAAAGAACCTGCACGGCATGCATATTCCCATTCTGCTTCAGTTGGCAGGCGATAAAAAATCCCTGTTTTATTATATAGCCACCTGCAATACATCACTGCTGTTCTTTGTTGCATACTGTTTACGGGAAAACCTCCTTCACGACCCATATCCCAACTAAGGTCGATGTATTGGGAACTTGGTCTTGTTATAGCATCTGCTCCTAAATTCTGGCTGGTATTGGCATCTTTAAAAAAAATATCAAACTCATCATGAGTCACTTCATAAATTCCCATCCAAAATGGAGAAATGGAGAAAGTTTTTTGCGGGCCTTCATCTGCATCCCTTCCTTTTTCATTTTCCGGGCTTCCCATTGTAAAGCTTCCGCCTTTGATGGGAACCATTTTAAATTTTAATGATGAACCAGGAATAGATTGTTCGTAGGATTTAAATGATGTATCTGGGGACTGTGAAAAGACCGATGGTTGTATCAGTATATAAAGTATAAAAAGTATTGATGATTTTGCGTTCATATGGGCCGACAAGTTAACAAAGTTCATGGTTGTTTCTTTTGAAAATACTTGTCGAAACTTTTTGATTTATAAATCGTGATCTTTTCATCTTTCAATGTCGCGATCAATATCGCAGCATGTTCTTTTTTAGCTAATGCCAGGGCTTTTTTTATGGATAGAATACTACAGGCAGTTGCGAGCCAATCAGCATCGGCACCATATTTTGTAATTACAGTTACATTACGTTGCGAAGTAACACCATAGCCCGTTTTGGGATCTATGATGTGAGAATATCTTTTACCATTATGAATTGTATAGCGGTAAACATCTCCTGAAGTAGAGACGGCGAAATTTTTTAGCTCCAGTTTTTTATCCCAGATCTCATTTTCATTTTCTGGCAGATTGATACCAATCGTCCAGCCATCTTTTCCAGGAGGCGCATCACCCATCACGATATCACCACTTGCATCAACTAATGCTATGTTGATGTTTTTAGTTTTTAAAAAATCAATTACTCGTTGTGCAGCATAACCGGGCACGATGCCTCCGAAGTCAAAGCGAATCCCCGTTTTTTTAAATGAAATTGTTTTTGATCTTTCATTGATAATAAGATCTTTGAAACCAGTTAGATCTTTTGCTGCTTTTATTTCTGCTTCTGATGGGAACCTGTTTTCTTTTTTTGCTTTTCTCCATAATTGTGTAAATGCGCCGATAAAGATGTCAAATGTTTTACCAGATCTTTCCCATGCATCTTTTGATCTTATGATCATTGAAAATAATTCATCTGAAACTTTTATGTCAGTTTGATTTGTTTGTAAAGCAAGTTTACCGACCTCACTTTCAGAACTATAATCACTGAAAATATTATTGAGAGAATCAACAATTAAAAAACATTTTTTTGCCAGGCTGATAGCTTCAGCAGAATCTGTATGATAAAAAATTATATTGAAGGAAGAACCCATCTTATTCTCTGAAAATTCAAATCTTTTCAGTTGAGCTGAAAGGGTGAGTGGAAATAACAAAATAAAAATCAATCGCAACATGAACGGGATGTCTTACATTTAAGTTCTCAAGATAAAAGTTTATGGAACGCAGAAAATTTATTCGTAATAGTTTTTTAACCGGCGCAGCAAGTATCACCGTTGGTCAATCGTTTGCAGGAAATAAAAATGGAATTTCTTTAACAGAAAACAAAACATTTAATTTTGATTATGCCATCCATGATGGGATGTTCAAGAATCATGCTGGTGATAATTTTTTGGATCAGATACAGTTTGCTTATGATAATGGTTTTCGCTCTGTTGAAGATAATGGCATGAGGGGTCGTGATGCTGAAACTCAAAAAAAGATTGGTGAGAAACTGGGAAAGCTCAATATGAAGATGGGAGTTTTTGTTGCTCATGATATCGACTGGCAAAAACCTTCCCTTACTTCAAACGATAAAGCGATACAAGAAAAATTTCTTACGCAAATCAAAGAATCTGTGGAAGTAGCGAAGCGTTGTAATGCAAGATGGATGGTTGTTGTGCCAGGTATTATCAGCCATAATGTAAATATTGCTTATCAAAAAGCAAGAGTGATGGATACATTACGTAAGGCAGCAGATATCCTTGCTCCAAATAATCTTACTTTCTTATTAGAGCCATTGAATTTTCGTGACCATCCAAGCCAGGTTTTACCCGATGTTCCGAATATTTATGAAATGGTAAAATCGATCAATAGTCCTGCATGTAAAATGCTTTTTGATATTTATCATGTACAGATTCATACTGGTAATATCATTCCTAATATTGATCTATGCTGGGATGAAACTGTTTATGTTCAGTTAGGTGATAACCCCGGACGAAAGGAGCCAACAACAGGTGAGATCAATTATAAAAACATTTTCCTTCATCTTGACAAAAAAGGGTACAAAGGTCTGCTGGGTATGGAACATGGAAATTCCATAGCGGGCAAGGAGGGGGAGTTGGCTTTAATAAAAGCTTATAGAGAAGTGGATGCTTTTAAATAGGCTGGTTAATGACATTTGAAATAATCAAACGGTTCTTTACAGTCATCACATTGGTATAAAGCTTTACAAGCCGTAGAACCAAATTCGCTGATGCGATGTGTATCATATGAGTTACAATGGGGACATTGGACTGCTTCAGCAGCAGCAAATAATTTCTGATCGCAAACTTGTTGTTTATGATTAGGTGGAGCGATCCCGTATTCTTTTAATTTTCTTTTTCCTTCTTCACTCATCCATTCTGTAGTCCATGCGGGAGAAAGAACCTGTGTGATCTTTATTTTTTTAAATCCTAATGTTGCCAATTGAATTTTTATAGTTGTTGCGATCATATCCATCGCCGGACAGCCGGTGTACGTGGGTGTAATTACAACTTCCAATTCATCTGCATTCATTCTAACATTTCTCACAATACCAAGATCAATGATCGATAATGCAGGTACCTCCGGATCGTTGATCTCTTCCAGGTAGGTATAAATAGTTTTTTTATCGATTGTCTTTATTGTCATAAAACCACTTACCAGTCACAACCAGGATAAGTTTTTTGCATGTATTGTAATTCAGTAAAAATAGAAGCGAGATGCTCTGTATGTTTTCCTTCTTTACCTCCTGTTTGCATCAATGTTTTTCCAGGCATGTTTAAGGTGGCTTCAGAAAAGATCTCTTTTACTTTCGTCATCCATTGCTCTTTTAGTTTTGAAACATCAACCCCAGTTGCATTATTCGCTACTTGCAGTTCGTAACTCGAAGCTTCAAATAATTCTCCTGTATATTGCCAAAGCTCATCAATCGCTTTTAGTATCCGGTTATGACTTTCGTCTGTCCCGTCGCCTAATCTTATTACCCATTCACTGCTCCAGCGAAGATGATAAGTAACTTCTTTCAGAGATTTTTCTGCAATAGCTGCAAGTTGTTCATCCTTGCTATTTTGCATTTGTTGAAATAATAAATATTGATATTGACTAAAGAAAAATTGCCGGAGAATTGTTTGCGCCCAATCACCTTTTGGTTGTTCAACAAGCAAACAGTTTTTAAACTCTGCTTCTTTTCTTAAATAGGCTAATGAATCTTCTGTTGCATCATTGCCGATCAAAATTGCCGCATATTGATAAAAATTTCTTGCCTGCCCGATCAGGTCAAGCGAAATATTAGTGATAGCAATATCTTGTTCCAGCACAGGCCCATGACCGCACCATTCTGCATTTCGTTGGCCGAGAATAAGAGAGTTGTCTGCCAGATGTAATGTATAGTCAATTAATACTTGGTTCATTTCTTTCTCCCCTTTAGGGGTTGGGGGTTTTACATTTGATTCACTTCGTCAGGCAGATCATAAAAAGTAGGATGACGATAAATTTTATCTACAGCGGGTTCAAATAATTCTCCTGCTTCTTCAGGATTGGATGCATGAATATATTTTGATTCAACCACCCAAATACTTACTCCTTCCATTCTTCTTGTGTAAACATCTCTTGCATTTTCAATTGCCATTTGTGCATCCGTTGCATGCAGGCTGCCTACATGCTTATGATCAAGACCTTGTTTGCTCCTGATAAAAACTTCCCAAAGTGGCCAATCGCTTTTTGCTTCGGAAGAAACGATATTGCCTCCTGCTTTATCTTCAGGTATATCGCCGTAATAAAACTTCCTGATAAAATTCTTCATTATTAATTTTTAATTATTAATTAAGCAGCCTTATTTCGCTTCGACCTTTTCCCGGCAAAAGCCGCTGCGGCTTCCCTCACCCACTCGCCTTCATCCCACGCTTTTTTTCTTGCATCCAATCTTTGTTTGTTACACGGGCCATTTCCTTTTACTACATTCCAAAATTCATCCCAATTTATTTCGCCAAAATCGTGATGTTTTTTTTCTTCATTCCATTTCAATTTATCATCAGGCAATTTCATTCCTAAAACTTTTACCTGCTCCGCACACATATCAACAAAATTTTGCCGAAGCTCATCATTCGTTTTTCTTTTTATTTTCCATTTCATGCTTTGCTCACTGTTAGTGCTTTCACTATCATGCGGGCCAAACATCATCAGCGATGGCCACCACCAACGATTGATCGCATCCTGGCACATTGCTTTTTGTTCATCTGTTCCATTGCTTAACACCAATAGAATTTCAAATCCCTGCCGTTGATGAAAACTTTCTTCTTTACAGATCCTTACCATTGCTCTTGCATAAGGCCCATAAGAAGTTCTTGTCAACATTACCTGGTTCATGATCGCTGCGCCATCAACTAACCAACCAATGGCTCCAATATCAGCCCATGTTAATGTGGGGTAATTAAAAATGGAAGAATATTTTGCTTTACCACTGTGCAGATCGTTGATCGTTTCTTCTCTTGTAATTCCTAAAGTTTCGCAGGCACTATATAAATACAAACCATGTCCTGCTTCATCCTGAACTTTTGCTATCAGGATTGCTTTTCTTTTTAATGAAGGGGCTCTTGATATCCAGTTTCCTTCTGGCAACATGCCCACTATTTCACTATGAGCATGCTGACTTACCTGGCGGATATTTGTTTTACGATAAGCATCCGGCATCCAATCCTTGGGCTCGATCTTTACCTCATCGTCTATTTTTTGCTGAAATATTTTTTCAAGATCATGCGTCTGCATTTCTTTAAATTTAGAAAGCAAATCTAACGAAAACCAACGGGTGTTAGTTTATGATTATTGTCATTTTATATCGAAACAACCAAACCTTTTGTTTTAGTATCTTCCAATATTAAGATCTGCTTCACAAAAAATATGAAATATGAAGAAACAATTTTCATTACTACTGCTGGTTAGCCTGTCTCAACTTTTGCTAATAAGCTGCACCGGGCAGTCGTCCAATTCAAATAAACAATCAACAACAACGCAAAAAAAACAAGCAACAACTGAACAGCAACCACCACAAAATTTTATTGAAGGAAAGGACTACAATGTGTTTGATCGGGTACGTATTATGGATAATCAGGGTTTTCAATTGCCCGTGGAAGCTTATAGCCTGTTGCTGCCAAAAGGCTGGAAACAGCAGGGTGAAATAATGTGGACTATGCCGGGCCAGACTTGTGCAGGCAATAACGCATGGTTCAAGGCATCTTCACCGGATAATAAATATTCGTTGGATTTTTTACCAAATCAAATTATGAGTTGGATGACAAACCAACAATTATTGCAATGGAATATGGCAAACCAGGGTAATTCTAAATACTGCACTTTTAACCAACCTATAGGTGCCGAACAATATTTGCGCAGCGGATTTGTGCAGGAACTTGGCAATCCGAAAATTGTAAAAGCAGAATCCAACAGTGCAGTAGTGGCGGAATTGCAAAACTTGTTTCAAAAAGGTAAAGCTGAATTGATGCAGTATGGCGCAACAGATGTTCAGGGTTACGCATCAGCAGTGAATGCAGAAGTGAAATGGAACGATGCCACGGAAGGTTTTGTGATATTGGGTGTCATGGTTTATGAAACTACCATTGCTAACACTTATAATGGCACTTACGATAAAACATTCACGACCGCTATTACCAAGAAAACAGTGTTTAAATATCCAGCAGCTGAAAAAGAAAAAGCAAAATCTCTGTTTGCTGTTATTATGGCAAGTATGCGCAGCAACACTGCTTACAATGATGCGATCAATAATTTCTGGAGACAGGTAAGGCAGGATAAAAACCGGGTGCATTGGGAAAAAATAAGAGTAATGGATGAGCAAACAAGGCAGATCGGCGAGAGAGCCATTGCACAAGGCAACCAACGGTTAAAAGATATGGATACCGAGATGCGAACCTGGGAAGCAAAACAATCGTCACAAGACAAAATGCACACCGATTTTATTAAAACTATCAGGGAAGTAGAAAATTTTCGTGATGAAACAGGTAAGTACGAAATGGTATCGGGGTATAATCATGCATGGAGTCGCGGCGACGGAACATCGTTTGTTCTCTCCGACAATCCCAATTTTGATCCGGCATTTATTTTTAAAGACCAGCAGTGGAAACAAATGAAGAAAGTGGATTAGTGGTCTTTATTGCAAAAGACGAATTCAAGAAATAGTACAATCATAAGCAGGATATAAGTGGTTGATTTATTTGATGTCAAAATCAACTACCACCTTTTCAGTTTTAGGATGGCTTTGACAGGTAAGAATATATCCTTGTTCCACTTCTTCATGTTCTAACCCCCAATGCACATCCATTTCCACTTCGCCTTCTAATAATTTTGCTTTACAAGTGCAACACATACCGCCTTTGCAGGCAAACGGAAGATCTGCTCCTTCCTTTAATGCTGCATCAAGAATTGTTGTATCACTATTCAATGAAAGACCAAAATCAAAACTTCTTCCATCAACTTTTACAGTGATCTTACTTTGTGGTCCCGATTCAACTTTTGACTCCTCACTTTTGACTTTTGACTTTTTCTGCCCTGATGTAGTAAATAATTCAAAATGTATTTTCTTTTCGCTGATATCTTTTTGTTCTAAAAAATTTTTTACACAGAAGATCATTTCTTCAGGACCGCAAATAAATACTTCGTCCATCCTTTTATAATCGATCAGCTTTTCTAATTCGGTAAGCTTACCAATGTCTATCCTGCCAAAGTTGATCGGAGTTTCCGTTCTTTCGCGACTAAGAATATTTATGAAGCTAAAGCGATCAATAAATTTGTTTTTTAAACCTTCTAATTCCTCAAAAAAAATGATCGAACTACGACTGCGATTTCCATATACTAATGTGAATGTACTTTGCGGCTCTGTTCTTAAAGTCGTTTTTATGATCGATATGACTGGTGTAATGCCGCTGCCCGCTGCAAATGCGAGATAACTTTTTTTATTGGTTGGATTTAGCTCAGTATAAAATTTTCCAACCGGCTCCATCACATCCAACTCGTCTCCCTCTTTTAAATTTTCATTTGCAAAAGAAGAAAACAAACCGCCCTCGACTTTTTTTATTGCAACTTTCCATTTTTTGTCAAGTGGTGAACTGCACAATGAATAAGTCCTTCTTACTTCTTCATCAGCAAGGTTGGTTCGCATGGTGAGGCTTTGCCCTTGCTTAAATTGAAAGGAGTTTGCTAATGATTCCGGGATCTCAAACTCCACCGAGACACACTGATCTGTTTCCTTATTAATTTTTTTTATTCGGAGCGGATAAAAATGAATGGACATATTCTATTTTCTCAAACCATCTACCATTATTAAAACCATATTATCTTCCAAGTCTTTTGCGCTGATCTTGGCGGTGGAGCGATGCCAGCTTTCAATACCATTTACTGAATGAAGCATTATAAGTACTGCTGTAGGGGCATCGATCTTTTTGATCTCATTTTTTGAAATACCTTCTTCAATAATAGCCGCAAAACGTTTGCGATAGCTCCTGCGTTGGTTATGAAAATTAGAAAGATAAGGCTCATCAAGATGTTTCCATTCACGATCGCAAACGATCACTTCTTCAAATGTTTCGATCATTTGCTTGATGTGAAAACGAAGAAGTGTTTCAATTTTTTTGATCGTGCCCTGGTTGCCAGATTCCAGTTCATCCATAAAAATGGTAAAACGATTGGCAACATCAAAACAAATACTTTCCAGCATTTCATTTTTGGAACGAATGTGATTGTACAAGCTGGCTGCTTCGATGCCAACTGTTTCAGCAAGGTCACGCATTGAGGTGGCTGCAAATCCTTTTTCGCGGAACATTTGCGCAGCTTTTTTCAGAATGAATTCTTTTTTAGAAGCTTTTTTCCTGGTTGCTTTCATAATAAATCAAAGATAAGTTCTATTAACAAATGTAAGTTGAAAATGTAAACATAAAAACCTGTAGGTTTGCGGCGATTTATTTTGAGAATTATCTCGGCTATAAACCTAAAATAAAATATTAATGTCTCTAATAGTAGTTGGCTCAATGGCCTTTGATGCAATAGAAACTCCCTTTGGTAAAAGCGATAAAATAGTTGGTGGCGCTGCCACTTATATAGCATGGAGTGCTTCCAATTTTACACGACCGGTTCACCAGATCTCCGTTGTGGGTGGCGATTTTCCCAAAGAAGAATTGAAAATGTTAGAGGCACGGGGTGTAGTGATGGAAGGTGTACAGATTAAGGAAAATGAAAAATCTTTTTTCTGGAGTGGCCGATATCATCTTGACATGAATACCCGAGATACATTAGAAACGCAATTAAATGTGCTTGGCACTTTCAAACCTGTAGTGCCGGATAGTTACCAGGAGTGTGAGTTTCTTATGCTTGGAAATCTTGCTCCGGTAGTTCAGTTATCGGTGATCAATCAATTAAAAAATAAGCCTAAGTTGGTAGTGCTCGACACTATGAATTTTTGGATGGATTCAGCGATGGCAGATCTTGAAAAAGTTTTAAGAAAAGTTGATGTGTTGTTGGTGAATGATGCGGAAGCAAGACAACTAAGCAGTCAATATTCATTGGTAAGTGCAGCGAAAGCCATTATGGAAATGGGTCCCAAATATCTTATTATAAAAAAAGGCGAACATGGCGCCTTATTGTTTTACAATGACCAGGTATTTTTTGCTCCCGCTCTTCCGCTTGAAGTAGTGTTTGATCCAACAGGAGCCGGCGATACTTTTGCAGGTGGTTTCATTGGTCATATTGCCCGTACAAAAGATATTAGTTTTGAAAACATGAAATCGGCGATCATTGTTGGCAGCGCCATGGCAAGTTTTTGTGTAGAGAAATTTGGCACACAACGCTTGAGAGAATTAAAAAGAGAAGATATTGATAACCGGATCCAGCAATTTAAAGATTTGACAAAGTTTGAGATCAATCTCGATAATAATTGGGAGTGACCTCAATAAAAAGAGTTAATTGAGTTGACGTGCCAGCACTACGACATTTTTAAAGATCTCTTTTTTCCCATTAAGGTTAAAGATCTCTGTAAATAAAATATAAGTGCCTATAGGCAACTTTAATTTTTTATCATCAAGGCCATCCCATATCCAATATCCCTGCAGGCCTAGCGTTGCATTTTTTACAAGATTAAGAACCGGTCTTCCATTGGCATCATAAATAGTAAGATTCGCGACATATCCGGGTTCCGTTGTTTTGTATTGAACAGTAGCAATATCATCCCGACCATCATTATCAGGGGAAAAGACTTTTGGCGTTACTTCAATCGTAGCATTTATACTTTGTAATAATTTATACTGTGAGTTTTTATACGTTGGGGTCCCATATCCGGCAGTTGATGCCGCCGAATGCCAGTTAGTAGCCTCTTGAGAAATTCCATCGGGATCAATTCTTTCTAATGATACACCATCAGGATTAGCGATCAAAGCAAATTGCCAATCATCTTTATATTTTACTTCATCCACCACTGCACCCTGGAGATTTAGCAGGATCACATCACCCTGATCATCCGGGAATGATGGCATTCCGGAAACAACAAAAACTGCATCAGGATTTTGTACCATGTAATTCAATGGAAGGTTAATTGCATCTTCTGTTACTACAATATAATCACCAGGAAAGATATAGTAAGGTATTGTTGATATAAGTTTTGCTGAGTTAATGGCGCCGCTGCTGTTTCTGTTTGCGACATATAATTTATTTGCATCAAAAATTTTATTGCTGCGATTATAAAACTCTATATAATCACTTGCGCCGCTCTTAGGATTAAATAAAATTTCATTGATCACCATTTCAATTACTGCTGCATCAACAGGCAACCCGATCTTTGTTTTGTTTTTTGATCCGATAGAATTGTTCTTACAATCAGTTACATTATTTACTGTGATATTATAAATAACATTTACCTGCATTGCAGTTGTCAATCTCAATTGAACTCTATCAAATAGTGGAGGAATTGAAATAGCAGATTGAATGCTCAAGCCACCATCAATTGAATAATTGGCAATGGTAGCTCCTTTCAAACTATCAACCGGCTCATCAAATATTATAACGATATTCAGATTATCGATCGTGTAAGCATTTTTTATCGATGGTATTGATTGATCATTATTAACAGCATCAACAGAATTTTTTATTCCGGGGCTTCCGCCTCTTGCATCTATACTTGCTTTCCAATTACTAATACCAGAGCATGGATTTTTTGTATCGATCATTTCCAGGGTCCATCCTCCATCACTCTTTACGGCATTTTGATACCATGATAGAGAATAACTAACTGCATGAATAGTTAAGCCAGTATTGCTTCTTAAATAAAGTTGATCACCATCATTATCAAGAGAAGGAAAATTGGTAACGGAGATCACTCTTCCGTAAGCTTGCATAGCCATAACAGCGCTGCCAGTGCAAACGATCACAAAGCTATCTGGTTGCAAAATAAAACTGGGCATCGGTCCGCTTTGTCCGGTTGCATCACCAATTCTCCAGTTTTGGAGATTGATCGGGTTAGCAGAAACATTCTTTAATTCGATCCATTCGTTTGATGGTAAACCTATTTGTGGCGTTTGATCAGCCATTATTTCGTCAATCACAACATCATATCGGTTCTGGCCCAACAGACATAAAGGAGATAAGAGCAGAATAAGGAATAATACTCTCAAAAGCATCTTTCAAATTAATAAATCCCTCTCAAATAAACGTTAGTAGCATAATTAAATTCATTTAATATTTGGGATGAAAAGTTTGCAAACCTATCTTTGCAACTCGCTATGACAAATAAGAAACATACAAAACGCACAAAGAAACATTCCTGAAGGGAGGTTTACAGCGTTATGTATGTGATCATATAAAAGCTTAAAGCCTTCCAAACGGAAGGCTTTATTTTTTAATTAATAAACAAAAAGTTAGTAAAATGAAAGTTGCAGTAGTCGGAGCCACAGGATTGGTAGGCACCAAAATGTTACAAGTTCTTGCAGAAAGGAATTTTCCGGTAACTGAATTAATTCCAGTTGCATCAGAAAGAAGTGTTGGTAAAGAGGTAGAATTTAAAGGAAAAAAGTATAAGGTAGTTAGCATGACTGATGGAATTGCTGCCAAACCAGCTGTTGCTATTTTTTCAGCAGGTGGAAGCACTTCATTGGAATGGGCGCCAAAATTTGCTGAGGCAGGCATTACTGTTATTGATAACTCAAGTGCATGGAGAATGGATCCGACAAAACCATTGATCGTTCCCGAGATCAATGCAGATATTTTGACAAAAAATGATAAGATAATAGCAAATCCAAATTGTTCAACTATCCAAATGGTGGTTGCGTTGAATCCTTTGCATAAAAAATACAAAGCAAACAGGATCGTTGTAAGCACTTATCAAAGCGTAACTGGTACTGGTAAAAAAGCTGTTGACCAAATGATGGGTGAAAGAAATAAAGCAGTAAAAGGCTTGAATGGCGAATACGAAATGGCCTATAAATATCCAATTGACCTGAATGTGATTCCGCAGATCGATGTGTTTTTGGATAACGGGTATACCAAAGAGGAAATGAAAATGGTGAATGAAACAAAAAAGATAATGCGGGATGATTCAATTCGTGTGACGGCAACTACAGTACGTATCCCAGTAATGGGCGGACATAGTGAAGCTGTGAATGTAGAGTTCGAAAAAGATTATGATCTTGGCGATATAAGATCATTATTACAATCTGCTCCCGGGGTTGTGTTAGTAGATGACCCTTCAACACAACAATACCCTATGCCGATGGATGCACATGAAAGAGATGAAGTGTTTGTGGGAAGATTGAGAAGAGATGAAACCCAACCAAAGACTTTGAATATGTGGGTGGTTTCAGATAATCTTAGAAAAGGTGCTGCGACAAATGCAGTTCAAATAGCAGAATATTTACTGCAGAAAGGATTATTATAAAAAAATAAAGCCCCGATAAAATCGGGGCTTTTAAATTATCTTTTTTTTCTTTTTTCTTTATAAGGAAAATTCTCACCAAAATCATCCGTGATCCATTCAACTATCACATTGGCAGGTGTATCATAATCAGTTGATCGTTTATAATTATCGTTCCATAAAGTTTGGTTATCGCTCAGCAAATTACAAGTGGCATAAATATCATAAGTTTTGCCAACTGAACTCGGAACCGGTACTTTTGAACCAATACCTGTTTTATATATAACTTGTTTTGCTACGCCAACTCCATAAGAAGCTTCATCACTCATGTAACGTTGTTTACGAATATTCATCCTGATAACTGAATTAACTCCCAATAATTTTGCTAATTCATTATCATCTTTATTCCAGCTATCACGAACAGAGATGCTATTTTTCTCTAGTATCTTGAGAGTAGTGTTTATATCCTGGAAGTTTACAGTAGTAATATATTTCTTTGTATTTGCATGATTCAAAATGCTGTTCATTAACGCATATTGAAAATCGATGCTTTCTCTTTCCTCTGCTTTTGCAATATCGTCAGGTGATAAGTTCTTTGGTAGCTTACCAGTGAAAGTTACTTCAGCAGGAAGAATGGCCACTACTTTATGGTTCTCTGTTTTTTCTTCAAAATTACTTGCGGTGTAATTCTTATTGCTACAGGAAAACAAGAAAAGAATGAAAATGGCAATAAAGCCTGGGAGTAGATTTTTTTTCATAACGGGTAGGTTTTAGATACAATATACTACAACGATAATGCCCGTCTAAGTAGTATCGCAACCGTTTAACTTTTCTCTTTGTTGATTAAAAGTTAACGGGAAAAAGTCCGAAGTAGAATTACCTTGTAAATGGATAAACCCTGACATAATCTATTTCCATTGTGGCGGGAAAGATAGTTTCATCAACTCCTTGCGCTCCTCCCCAGTTTCCTCCAACAGCAATATTTAAAAGCAGGTGAAATTTTTTATCATATGGCCAGGAAGCGGAACCGCCGCTATTATTTAAGTATTCAAAAACTTTTTCGTTATCAAAATATCCGCGGATACCATAAGGTGCCCAATCAAGACGGTAAACATGAAAATCATCAGTAGCGCTACCTATATATTTACCAGCGCCTTTGCCATTTGCTCCGTAAAATGTTTGGGCATGGAGTGTAAAATGAACATTGTTTTGATCATAACCTACATGTTCCATTATATCTATTTCACCACTGTTGGGCCAGCCTCCATATGCATTATCTGTCGGAAGCATCCATATCGCTGGCCATGTACCTCTGCCTTTCGGAAGTTTTGCTTTTACTTCTACTCTGCCATATAACCAATCTGCTTTGTTTTTTGTAACCATTCTTGCGGATGTGTAGGTGTTCGAAAATTCAACTTTTTTTGCAACGATCTTCAATATGCCGCTGCTTACTGAAGCATTCAGACCATTGGTATAATTTTGTAATTCATTATTGCCCCAGCCATTTCCGCCAACATCATAACCCCACTTTGCAGCATCAGGTGCGCCATCAGTATTAAATTCATCTGTCCATGATGCATTATTTTCAAATACCCACTCACGAACAATGGGTGGTGGAGGTGGTGGCGGAGGTGTATCGTCGCCGCCAGAACTATTTTTATTGCTGCACGAAAAGCAAAAACATACAAGCAGTATGTAAAAACTTTTTTCGATCACCATTTTTTTCATTGGTCCAATTTAACTGATAAGGTTATTGAAGCAATCTTTTTTAATATTTCCAGCTTATAAGATCTGCCCCAACTGGTGCCCTGCTTTTTACTTCTTCAGCCCATTTCGGTATAAACATTTGATGATAACGCAAACGACTTATCCAAATAGGGTTATCATGATCTCCATTCCAACAATGTTCGGCCCTGTCGCCATAATCAACTTCACAATTACATTTTGGGTTTTCTAATTTCTTGATCATTTCTTCAGCAGTATATGCAGCATTATTCAAATAATAATTATCCATATCGCCAACATAGATATGAATTTTACCGGCAAGTTTAGTTCCAATCTTCGGCCAGTCACGTTGAATGATATGAACAAGATCATAATTTTCTTTCCAATATGCTGCTACCTGCTTGTTTATTTTACCATTGTATTTATCAAAAATTCTTTCAGGATAACCATCTTTCCCTACAGGAGAATAAACAGCTTCCCAAATATCCCATTGATCCCCGCTACGGCTTTTTGTACCTATTGCCAATTCACGATGATTCATATCTTTTACCATCGTATTTAAATGACCCAAATAATTTCTATGACCGGGCCTGGCAATTTTTCTAAATGGTCCTTCCCTGTAATAGGCATTTGAATCTTTATAAAGGTCGATCGTAGTATAATGACGAAAGTCGATTGGATCAGGACAGGCAGAGTAACAGCCGTTGTATTGATCAGGATAAAAGACCTGGGCAGCTAGTACTTCCCATCCACCTGTGCTTCCGCCATACATAAATCTTGCCCAGCCTTGCCCAATACCACGAAAACGTTTTTCAATTTCAGGTATTAATTCATAAGTAATGGCATCACCATAAGGTCCAAGATTTGCAGAGTTCACTGCATAAGAATCATCGTAGTAAGGATTGGCATGTTGTATTTCTATTGCGATCACTCTTGGAAAATTTGGACCGGTCCATAGCGTATAAAAATTGTACGCTTCCTGTTGAACAATTTTATTATAACCAACCAGGTTATTAAATCTTGCACTTGTATCGGGTTTCAAATTTTCATCAGGGGGTGTTGTTCTCCATCCACCGAAATCACTAGGAAAATGTCCATGGTAAATTGCCAAAGGATATTTTACGTCGGGATGAGTATCCCAACCCTCAGGTAATAATATATGTGCACCGAGGAACATAGGTCTTCCCCAAAACTCTGTAAGCAGCTTGCTTTGAATTTTTATATGCTTGATATATTTCGTGTCTCCGGGTTCTTTTATTGGGGGAATTATTTTAGTCAGCGTTACATTGTGAAGGATCTTTGTTTTAGGATTGAATTTTATTTTCATCGGAACAGAATAAAAATTCCCCGGCGCTGAATTCCAATGTTGGCCTTCACCTCTGTCCATTGGAAGCTTCACCACATGCCCATCTTTTCGATGAAATGTTTCATAAATATGGAATACAGCTTGTATAATATATTCACCGGCTGGTATATCAGAAATTTTTTCAATAGGATAGCCAAAAGCATTTACGGAGATCATTTTTGTTGTACCTGGTTGCCAGTTCTCTATATCTATTCCAAAAATTTGCTGCGTAGTCGGTGCATCATTTATTTGATTACGAGGTTCACCAGAGAAATTTTTAGAGAAGATCAAAAGCAATCTTCCATCAACCGGCTTCTTGCTTATTGTATCCGGAAGTTTGATAGAAATACTTTGCGAAAAGGAAATGATCGTAAAGAAAAAACAGGCAGTAATAAAAATAAACTTTTTCATTAGTAACAATTTAACTGAGCGACTCATTGATAAATTCAATTAATGGCTGTAAAGCTTCAAATGCATTTGTGGTTTTTTTGACAAGGTCTTTCGAAGTGAGATCCGAATCTTTTAAAGATGCCATAGACACAAAACTTTTCATTTTTAAATATTCAGCTGCGGGATTGGTGGGTTCATAACCTTTCGGCACACGGCTAAGAACATATTCGGCATCATGGGAAAGGCCTTTGTATACAGCTTTGAACTTTTTTGAAGTAATGATCTTTTTAAACGCATCAAGATTGTAGTCGATCTCTTGTCTTACTTTATTTAATTCCGGAGGCATCGGCATCCATAATCCTCCACCAACAAAACATTGTCCTGGTTCACAATGAAAATAGTATCCTGCAAACACAGATTTTTTTCCTCCACGATTTATGTAGGCACCCATATTTGTTTTATATGGGGATTTGTCTTTCGAGAAACGAACGTCACGGTTAATTCGGAACATGCAATCCTTTGCTACAATAGTTTTTATTGTGGGATCAGTTTTACTGTGTTTATCAATGACACTTTGAATGAAGGCAGCAAAGTCAATCTTTGCTGCTTCATATTCTTTTCTATGTACATCAAACCATGGTTTGTTGTTGTTTTTTTTTAGATCTTTCAGAAATTTTAGAGTATAAGGCTTAAGCATATAACTATATAAATGATTAAAATAATTTTGAGAAAATAAATTTAGCGAAGCTATCTGTATAGTCCATCATAATTTTGAAAACGTTCTTGTACGGCTTTTTTGCCATTTTCAATTAGGATAGTAACTTCTTCTTTTGATAATTTTCTAACCTTCGGCAAAACATCTCCATCACTGATAGAAACAGTTCTTTGCCAGTCTGTATTAGTTAAACGCTGCCTGTTCAGGTTCTCAATAACTATACTATAAAAAGCACCAAAGTATTGTCTTAGATCGTCAACTGGCATTTCCGCCAAAGTTCTATCTCCCTTGTCATTTTCTATTTGCGGACCATGATCGATTCTGAAACCGATCGTATATAGATCTGGTTGTTGCTTATCAAAAATATGGATAGGAAAATTTTCCAGTATGCCACCATCCACCATCATATCTAATTCCTGTTTTTGTTTTGGATGATAAAAAGTTTTGCCAAAGCTGTCAATAAAGATCGGTTCAAAATAGAGAGGTATGCTTATAGAAATTCTTACAGCATCCTTGATCTTCATTTTCGGATAAGATTCATGTGAAAAGACAACAGCTTTCTGTTTATTAAGAGATGTTCCTGTTATATATAGTTCTTTGAAACCTTTTTGATGAAGCTCTTCAAACGTAATGTTTTCATTTCCTGTTTTTTCTTTTATCATCTTTTCAAGCCACTTCTCAAATTTTTTGCCTTTGTACCAGCCAAAATATTTTTTCAACCTGTTGATACCACCAATAAAGAAAAAACCTCCGTCATTGAATTTTTTAAAATTTGTTTTGGAAATAATGTTTTCAATTTCTTTTCCTGAATAGCCGAGCGAAATAGTAAGTGCGACAATTGCTCCTGAAGATGTTCCTCCTACCCGTTCTATACCATCCATCAACTTTTTTGATTCCATTTCCTGTACGGCTCCACAAAAAGCTATACCTCTTATACCAGCACCTTCAAACACAAGATTCTTAATTGCCGTTGGCGGTTGGGCATGCATGAACTGAAATGTGAGTAGGGGAAAAAGTAACAAGCTCTTTTTCATAAAAAAGGGATATGATTAATTGATTATTAATTTGAGATCATCAAAGAGATGAATTTCTAATTCAGCATTTTTAAAAATTCTGCTTCAGAGATTATTTTAATACTATTGATCTTTTTTGCTTTTTCTAATTTACTTCCGGCGTCTTCACCTACAACGAGGTAATTTAACTTACTGCTTACACCACCAAGAATTGTTCCACCATTTGCCTCTACCATTCCTTCAGCCTCGCTTCTTTTTAATGTGGGTAAAGTGCCAGTGAATAAGAATGATTGCCCTGTAAGATTCCCTCCTGTGGCATGTTCTTTCTTTTCATTTTTTAGTTTTAATCCCAGCTTTTCTAATTGCTGGAGCATTTTAATATTATCCTTGTTTCGGAAGAAATGAAAGATGCTGCCGCCAACCTTTGGTCCAATGTCTTCAAGATTTTGCAGATCCTCCAATGAATAATTTTGAAAGTCGAGTAAATGATTTACCGAACGAGCCAGCGTCTTTGCCGTTGTTTCTCCAACAAAACGAATACCTAAAGCATATAAAAGCCTGTGTAGTGGCTGATTCTTGGAATTGCCGATAGCAGTTTGCAAATTGGTGATCGACTTTTCACCGAAGCCTTCCAACTCAGAAATTTTTTTATAGTCTAGTTCGTAAATACCGGGAACATCAGGTAGCAATCCAAGCTCGTAAAACTTCCGAACATTGGCATCTCCAAATCCACGGATATCCATTGCATCTTTACTTGTAAAATGAATAATGCGTTCAACAACCTGTGCAGGACATTCAATATTTACACAGCGCCAAACAGCTTCGCCTTCTTCTTTAAATAATTTGCTTTTACAAACAGGGCATTGATCAGGAAATTGAATTTTCTTTTCCTTGCCGTTTCTTATTTCAGGTAATGATTTTACAATTTGAGGAATAACATCACCGGCTCTTTCGATCAATACTTGGTCTCCGATACGCAGATCTTTTTCTTTTATATAATCTTCATTATGAATTGAGATGCTGCTGACGGTAACACCACCAATTCCGACAGGTTCCAGTTTTGCAACAGGTGTTACTGCACCCGTTCTTCCAACCTGGAATTCTATTGCAAGTAGTTTAGTAGTTGCCTGTCTTGCTTTGAACTTACATGCAATTGCCCAGCGTGGATGATGCGATGTCATTCCTAATTTGTCCTGCAATTCAACATCATTTACTTTGATCACCATCCCATCAATTTCATAAGGAAGATCATCACGCATCTCTTCAAACTCGTTGCAATATTTTATTACAGCTTCAATTCCTTTTAAAACCTTTTTTTCTTTTTGCGGACTTCGAAATCCAAGTTCCCAAAGTATTTCAAGTGAACCGGAATGCTGATCAAGTTCTTTTGCGGCTTTTTTACCACGCAGTGTTGTAAAATAACTGATGTTATAAACGAATGCCTCCAGGCTTCTTTTTCCAACTTCTTTTGGGTCTTTTATTCTCAATGTTCCTGCAGATGCATTTCTTGGATTTGCAAGTGGTGGCAACCCTTGCTCCATCAACTGCTCATTATATTTTTTGAAATTATTTTTATTGATAAGCACCTCTCCTCTTATTTCCACTTGCTGCAATCCATACGCAGAAAATTTTGCAGAGAGAGGAATGCTTTTTATTTGTTTGATGTTAGTTGTGATCTCATCTCCTTCAACGCCATCGCCACGGGTTGCTCCACGAGCTAAAAGATCATTTTCATAAATAAGAGAAATGCTTGCACCATCGAATTTTGGTTCTACACAATATTCAATTTTATTTTCGCCTGTTAACTCCCTTGCCTTTCTGTCAAAGTCGATCAGGTCATCAGTATTGTAAGAGTTGCTTAAAGAAAGCATTGGTACCAAATGCTGAACAGTTGGAAAATCTTTTGTAAGACCTTTTGCAACCCGTTGTGTTGGTGAATCGACGGTTATGAGTTTGGGGTTTTCTCCTTCAATTTTTTCCAGGGTTTTATAAAGCTGGTCATATTCAAAATCAGAAATGAGCGGATCATTTAATATATAATAACGGTATTCATGAAACCGTAAAGCATCGCGAAGTGACTCAAGATCTTTTGCGCCAGTATCCTTTTTCTTAATTAAGGAATTAGTATCTGCTTGTAACTTTTTCGTTTGGTCTTTGCTATACATTGCTGAAAGTTAAGACAGTAAAAATAATTTTTTGGCTCAAGAAACTAGCTCATGAAAAAGTAAAGGGCAAGCATCGTGTAATTTGTACACAATTACTATCTTTAATGTCCAAAACTTTTCAATGAAAAGAATATTTCTGCTGCTTTGTGTTTTTCTGTTTGCAAATTTTTGCCGATCACAATTACTAAGCTGGATCCCCGAATTTCCTAAAGACAATGATAATGTAACGATCACAGTTGATGCGACAAAGGGTAATCAGGCTCTGTTAAATTTTGCAGGAAATGTATATGTACATGTTGGTGTAATTACAAATTTAAGTACTGGTCCCACCAATTGGCGTTACTCAAAATTCACATGGGGTTCCACCGAAGCTGCAGCTCTCGCAACTTCTGCCGCCACAAATAAATGGTCATATACTATTAATAATATCCGAACTTTTTTTGGAGTGGCTGCTGGTGAAACTATTTTAAGGATCGCTATTCTCTTTCGAGCAGGAAATTGTACTGATTGTCTTGCACAACGAAACGCCGATCAAAGCGATATGTATGTGCCGGCTTATGATAACAATCTTGCTGTTCGCTTCAATGTTCCTTTGATGCAGCCATTATATACTCCCATTCCTGAGCCAATTAATAAAATGGTTGGAGAAAATATAAATATCACTGCGGTTGCAAGCGGCGCTTCAAATATGAGATTGCTATTAAATGGAAATGAAATTCAAACTGCAAATAATGTTACATCGATCAGCGCTAATCCAACATTAACTGTTGCCGGCAATCAAACATTGGTTGCTGAAGCAGTAGCCGGTGCAGTTACAAAAACTGAAACGATAAATTTCTTTGTTGCAAATGGGCCAACAGTTGCCGCATTACCTGCTGGTGTAAGAGATGGAATTAATTATGAAGCAGGAAATACTTCCGTTGTTTTGGTTTTACATGCACCGGGTAAAAATCGTGTATCAGTGATCGGTTCTTTTCCAGGCGGAAGTTGGACAGAGCAGGCGACAAATCAAATGAACAAAACTCCAGACAATAATACCTGGTGGATAAGAATTACAGGGCTTACACCCGGAACAGAATATGCGTTTCAATATTTGGTAGATGGTCAATTAAAGGTTGCCGATCCATATTCAGAAAAAATTCTTGATCCGAATAATGATAGTGGTATTCCAGCAAGCACTTATCCTAATCTGATGCCCTACCCATCACAAACAACAGGGATAGTAAGTGTATTGCAAACAAATGCTCCGGCTTATATATGGCAGGTTCCAAATTTTTCAAGACCGGATAAACGAGGCCTGATCATTTATGAATTATTATTAAGAGATTTTTTACAGGCACATGATTGGAAAACATTGAGAGATACACTGAGTTACTTTAAAAGACTAGGCATAAATGCGATTGAGATCATGCCATTTAATGAATTTGAAGGAAACAACAGCTGGGGTTATAATCCTGATTTTTTTCTTGCCCCTGACAAGTACTATGGAACAAAAAATAGTTTGAAAGAATTCATCGATTCATGTCACTCAAAGGGAATTGCAGTGATAATGGATATTGCATTAAATCATGCAACAGGCCAATGCCCGCTTGCCGCATTGTATTGGAACAGTGCTACCAATCAACCCGCAGCTAATAATCCATGGTTTAATGTAACTGCAACGCATCCTTATAATGTGTTCAATGATTTTAACCATGAGAGTTTGGCTACCCGTTATTTCACCAGTCGTGTGGTGGAGCATTGGTTAACAGAATATAAACTGGATGGTTTCCGCTGGGATCTTTCAAAAGGGTTTACCCAAAACACCCAATGCGGTGGAAGCACTACCAATGAAGCCTGTATTGCTGCTTACCATGCAGACCGCGTTGTTATCTGGAAAAGATATTATGATACTATGCAGGTGAAATCTCCCGGTAGCTATTGTATACTCGAACATTTTGCTGATAACACAGAAGAGATCGAACTTTCAAATTATGGAATGATGCTTTGGGGAAATAGCAGCTATAATTTTGAAGAAGCAGCAATGGGTTGGGTGCCTACATCAAATTTTGAATATGGAATTTTTAAAGTAAGGAACTGGACGCAGCCACACCTGGTTACTTATATGGAAAGTCATGATGAAGAAAGAATGATGTATAAAAACCTTCAATTTGGCAATAGTGCCGGCACTTATAATACAAAGGATCTTTCCACGGCATTGAAACGAATGGAAATGTGTGCTTCATTTTTTACTATGATACCCGGGCCAAAAATGATGTGGGAGTTTGGAGAACTTGGATATGATTACAGCATTAACTACTGTACAAATGGTACCGTAAATAACAATTGCCGTCTTGATCCCAAACCCATTCGCTGGGATTATATGCAAAATATCAGTCGACAAAGATTGTATGACATTTATTCGGCTTTATTAAAACTTCGTTTTCATCCTTTATATAAAAATGGATTTTTAACTGACCGGGTGACACAAAACCTTGCTGGTGCATTTAAATGGTTGCAGATAACAACAGATACATCAAATGTTTGTATCATCGGAAATTTTGATGTGAATGCAACAACAGGTATTGTAACCTTTCAAAATGCGGGTACCTGGTATGATTATTTAAATGGGAATACTTTTGCAGCCACTGGTACTCCGCAAACCATAAGCCTGCAACCGGGAGAATTTCATCTTTATCTTAATCGCAATATTACGAATGTGATAACAACACCTGTTAGTAATATCAATAATCAGCCTGTAACTTTCAAAGTGAATGTTTATCCAAATCCTTTAATTGAAAATGGAGTTCTGGAAATTGAAAATGAGGAATCAGGAGCCGCTTCTATTCAACTATATAATGGATCAGGCCAAAAGGTGTTTGAAAAATCCCTGGGAGTATTGGCAAAGGGGCTGCATAAAGTTTCACTTGATAAAAGCGAAAGAAAAAGTTTTTCACCCGGAATTTATTTACTTCGCATTTCTGTAAAGAACAGTGCCCAAACAAAAAAGCTATTATTGTACTAATCGCTACTATAAATTACTATGACTGCTGAATCATTTAAAAAGTTAAAGACCGCTGAAACTGAAAAGATCAGTCATATTGATTATTTCAAAATAGCGATATCCGTTGACTGCGTCATTTTTGGTTTTGAGAAAAAAGAACTAAGGGTGCTGCTTATCAAATCGGATCTTGAAGAGTTTGCAGGGAAGTGGTCTTTACTCGGTGATCTGGTAAAAGTGGAGGAAGATCTGGATAGTGCACCTTATCGTGTGTTAAGACAAAGAACTGGATTAGATGATGTATTTCTTCAACAAGTAGGAAGTTTTGGAGCCATCAATCGTCATCCGTCAGGTCGTGTTATCACAACTGCCTATTATTCTTTAATAAATATCCGCAATCATAAATTAGAAATTACGGACAACGAAGTACACTGGCATTCGCTAAAAAATCTTAAAGACCTCGCTTTCGATCATAAACAAATTATTGAATCCTGTTTGGAAAGGCTTCGGATACAGATCATGGATGAACCTGTTATTTTTAATTTGTTACCGGAGAAATTTTCATTGAGAGAATTGCAGGATCTCTACCAGGCTATTCTAGGAATAAAACTGGATAGGAGAAATTTCAGGAAAAAAATTGCATTAAAGAACTGGTTAGATGATCTTGATGAAATGGAAGACGATGTCCCACACCGCCCCGGTAAGCTATATAAATTAAAAACAGGATTGAAGAATAACAAGCTTGATGAAGTTGCAGAAAAAGTTAAATAGAAACACCTACTATTGATCTTGTTGGCTGTAGCATTCCAGAATAATCCACATTCTTTTAAAACAAAGTTTACTCACACATGACCGCTAAGTTTTCACATTGAAGGAATCTCTACATTTCGGAGCAGCGATTAAAAGATAAAATAGCTCTTAATATCTTTCAACCATTTTGGCAGTGATTGTTAGAAAAGTTGCATTGTAATCCATTGATTGGTTAAAGATTAAATAAAAAAAGTTGCATAAAAATTTGTTGGATTCATAAATGTGTCTAAATTACACACCCAAATAGTATATTTTACTCACGATAACTACTAAATGATTGCTTATGTCCTGCAAAAATCTGCTTAAATCAGTAGCTGTTATTATTCTGCTATGTGTCTCGCAGTTAATAATAGCTCAAGACAGAGTTATATCCGGGAGGGTAACTGACTCTAAAGATACAGCCGGTGTTCCGGGTGTTACAATAACAGCAAAGGGAACAAAGACTGGAACTGCCACGAAAAGTGACGGTACATTCACACTCACTGTGCCATCCAATGTTACTACTCTTGTTATCAGTTCTGTTGGTTATGCCACACAGGAAGTTTCTATTGGAGGACAGACCTCTCTGGAAGTTTCATTGGTTGCAACAGGAGGCAACTTGAATGAAGTAGTAGTGACCGGTTATGGAACTGCACGAAGAAAGGACCTCACTGGTGCCACAGCCACTTTAAGAGAGAAAGATTTTAATAAGGGAACTTATACTTCCCCTGATCAATTAATTCAGGGTAAAGCTGCCGGTGTTATGGTACTTAATAACACAGGACAACCAGGAGGCTCAACTACAGTCAGAATCAGGGGTAGTTCTTCCATCCGGTCTGGCAATCAGCCTTTATTTGTTGTTGACGGAGTTCCACTGTCTGGCGGTTCTGCCCGACCCGCTGGTAATGGAGGCGATTTTGGAAATGATGGAGGCAATCCTCTCAACTTCATCAATCCTAATGATATTGCCAGTATGGAAATATTAAAAGATGCATCTGCTACTGCCATTTATGGTTCAAGAGGTGCAAATGGGGTAATTTTAATTACTACTAAAAAAGGTAAATCAGGTGCTCCTACAGTAGATGTAAGTGCTTCCGTAGGTGCTTCCAACGTTTTAAAAAAATTAGAAGTTTTAGATGCTGGTGAATACAGGCAGGCTTTAAGAGATTACTCAATTACGGGTGGTGATTTCGGGGGAGACGTCGATGCATTTGATGCCATTAGCCGTACGGCGATAACACAAAACTATAATGTGGCAGTTGGGGGCGGAACTGAAAATGGGCGGTATCGCATTTCTGCGGGTTATCTTAATCAGGAAGGCGTAATAGAAGAGTCGAAGCTGAATAAGATCTCGACCAACATAACGACTAGTTTCAGATTTTTAGAAAGTAAAAAATTGGGGCTTGAAATGAATTTGCTTGTTACACAAAGCAATGAGAAAATAGCACCTATTTCAGCTTTTGTTGGATTTACTGGTAATTTAATATCCCAGGCACTTCAATGGAATCCTACACATGCTTTAGTTAAACCTGGTACGGACTCAGCATGGATAGATCCGGCAGTAGGTGCTACTACTATTAACCCTCTTGCACAGCTGAGGTATTATGATGACAAGGCAAAGGTTAATACCGTTATTGCCACCATAACTCCCTCTTACAAAATAACCAATGACCTGGAATATAAATTTTCATACAGTATTAACCGCCAGGTGGGAGTTAGGAGAGGAGAGGTGAACAGGCTCTTAAATGTTGCCGGCATCGAAGGCAGGGGTGCCGCATTCATAACAAACCAGGAACAAACAAATACACAGCTCACAAATACCTTAAACTTCAACAAACAACTGGGTACGAAGTTCAATTTAAATGCAGTTGCAGGTCATGAATGGTTGACTTTTGACTCAAGAGGAAACGGAACAAGAGCCCTGGATTTTGCAAATGTTGGGTTACGTTATTATGACATCATGCAATATTCTACCCAAGCCAGCAGGGAGACTTTTTCTTTTGCTAATCCTACAACCGAACTACAATCTTTCTTTGCCCGTGCTATTGTAAATTATAACGATAGGTTTTTGGTAACGGGAACAATTAGAGCGGATGGTTCTACCAGGTTTGGTGAGAATAATAAGTATGGTTATTTCCCTTCTGTTGGTGTTGCATGGAATGTATCACGTGAAGATTTTTTGACAGATAATAATATCGTAAGCAATTTGAAATTACGCCTGGGATGGGGGCAAACCGGTAACCAGGAATTTCCTTCAGGTGCTTCTTTAGACAGGTTTGTAGTTAGACCAGGAGGCCAAGGGTTTGTTCAGTCTAATTATGGTAACCCTGACTTAAAATGGGAAACATCAACAACGACAAATGTGGGAGTTGATTTCAGTATTTTTAAAGATAGACTTAGCGGATCCATTGATTATTTTAATAAGAAAACTACCGATGTATTGTTTGAACAAACTATTGCTCAACCCGCACCCAGTGGAAGGATCTGGGTCAATTTAGATGGCTATGTTCTAAATAAAGGCATTGAAATAATGTTAAACGCTAATTTGATGCGAAGCCAGGATATTACTTGGAATCTTGGTACAAATATTTCATTCCTGGATAATATCGTAGAAGGGTTAACCGGTTTTTATGAAACGGGTGCGCTTAGAGGACAAGGTTTTTCTAATGTAACAGCTCAAAGAGTGATAGCCGGGCAGCCACTAAATGTTTGGTATCTCAGACAGTTTGAAGGACTTGATAAATCGACAGGCCAAAGTGTCTATACGGATGCAGGAAATTCACTCTTTTACTCTGACAGCCCTAATCCTGATGTGCTTTTAGGCGTATCAACAGATTTTAGTTATAAAAAGTTTACGGCAACCATTAACATGAGTGGTACGTTTGGTCATTATGTATTCAATAACACGGCAGCTTCGGTATTAGGAATAGGTAATTTAGGAACGAGGAATATAGCGAAAGACCTGATTGGTGGTGAAGTTAAAGAAGCTCTTTCAAATGCTCCTGCTCCATCTACCCGTAACCTGGAAAAAGGTAATTATCTTAAAATGACCAATGCTACTATTGCTTACAGGGTAGGTAATGTAGGAAAAAATCTTAGGAACCTGAATATTTCACTTACTGGTCAAAATTTGTTTGTTATTACTAACTACAAAGGGTTTGATCCGGAAGTTAATACAGACGGAGGCGTGGGTGGAATACCTTCGCTTGGGATTGAGTATATACCATATCCTTCTGCGAGGTTTATTTCTTTAGGAATTACTTTTTCATTATAGTTTAAAACGTTTTTATATGAAACATAATAAAATTTTATTGAGTTTCTTTGTAGTTGCACTAGTCGTCATTTCCTGTACGAAGCTGGACGAAAGATTTAGGAGCGAACTGGCGGCAGGCAACACAGGTAGTATTACTCCTGGTGAATTACTCGTAAGTGCATATTCATCAATGCAAGGTACGTTCCAGGGAAATGGTAACCTGATTTCTTCAGCGCAGGTTACTACAGACGAAACAATTGTGCCTACCCGTGCTGGCGACTGGGATGATAATGGGGCGTGGAGATCTTTGTTTCTTCATTCCTGGAATGCAGACCATAGTTTTTTAAGCGGTGCTTATAGCGCTTTATTGGGAGCACAGTTCGCTGCTTCCAATGTATTGCAGTTTAGTCCTTCCGCTCAACAAGCTGCAGAAGCAAGATTTATCAGAGCCTTATCTATCTATTGGGTGTTAGATGGCTGGGACCAGGTACCCTATAGAGAAAACCTGACTGATTATAAAATAGTCCCAAAAACTCTAAAAGGAACAGAGGCTGCGGACTTTATTATAAGCGAATTAACTGCCATCATGGGTACACTTCCTGATGGTTCGCCTACAACTGCAACTGTGGCAAATAAAGATGCCGCACGGGCTTTGCTGATGAAGATTTATTTAAACAAAGGGGTATATGCAAACAGGGCTACACCCACTTTTGCAGCTGCTGATATGACCCAGGTAATTACTCTGGCTGATCAAATAATTAATAGTACTAAATATGCTTTAAATGATAATTTCTTTGATGCCTTTGCTCCCGACAATGATGTCAAATCAAAGGAAAGCATCTTCACTTTTTTAAATACCGGCACTTC
>Ga0193738_1000030_pt1 | contig 98217 bp, 66 predicted proteins | sample L2a1metaG_FD_144927 | JGI IMG/M metagenome (GOLD analysis project Ga0193738, IMG submission 144927) | Soil microbial communities from a riparian zone of the East river system, Colorado, United States - L2a1 | ecosystem: Environmental > Terrestrial > Soil > Riparian zone | place: USA: East River... | reverse complement strand
CGTGGTAGTACTAATGAATAGTTTTTCGCCGATCTCGTGATTTGTCATTCCTTCTGAAATTAACAGGAGCACTTCCTTTTCCCGGCGTGTTATCACGGGCATTTTTGAGTCCTCGTTTTTAAGAATGGTTGTTGCAGCCTCGTGGCTTAAGAATTTCTGACCGGACATTACAGTTTCAATCGCCTCAATGAGTTCTTCACGAGTGGCATTTTTTAACGCATAACCGGAAGCACCGTTGTCGATCATTTTTTGGATAAAGCTTTGCTGATTAAATGAGCTAAGGCCAATGATATGTATTGAGGGATATTTTTCCTTAACTTCTTTGCACAAGTCAATTCCACTTTTGTCAGGGAGGTTTATATCCATAAAGATCACATCCGGTTGCTGCTGTTGAAGGAAAGCCAGACCAGAGGCGGCATTCATGGCGTGCCCCAACCATTCGATATCTTTTTCATTTTGCAGCAAAGATCGGATACCTTCTACGATCATGTAGTGATCGTCTATTATGAATACCTTGATAGCCATCAGATGTTTAATTCAATATGTACAGAAGTTCCTTTACCGGGTTCCGAATTCACATCCAGCTTACCTTTCAAAAATTCAATGCGATGCTGAATGTTTGTCCAGCCGATGCCTTTGGATTGTTTTAAAATGTTAGTATCAAATCCTTTCCCATCGTCTTCGATAGTAATCGATAGTTCTCCCTTAGCCTTTGTTAATTGTACAATAGAGGTCTTTGCGGCAGCGTGTTTCATAGTATTGGTGACCAGCTCCTGAACAATTCTATATATAGTTATTGCTGTCGTTGGATCAAATGTTTCATTTTCCAATCCCAGGGATTGATAAGTAACTTGCAATGCTCCGCTTTGGTTAATATCATTACAATAATCCCGCAATGCGGTGTCTAGGCCGAATCGCACCAGCGTTTCAGGCATCATATTATGCGCCACCCTTCGCATTTCTTTTATGGAGCTGTCAAGCATATCCATGCTGCGCTCAAAGGCCTGATGATTCTCAGGCGTCATGATCAGATTTCCTTTCATAGCATTAAATGAATATTTAATTCCGGAGAGCATACCACCCAAACCATCGTGCAGGTCTTTTGCCAGACGGGCGCGTTCTTGTTCTTCTCCTTTTAGTACAGCTTCGGCGGCCATTAATTTCTTTTCTGTTTCCAGTTCATTAATGCGTTGACGTTGCAGTTTTTGCTTATGGGAATAGGTGCGATATAACGAAAAAGCCACCAGCAGAACAGCAGCAATGGCTACCATCAGGAGATAATTCAGGGTATTTTTTTGAGTCAACTCAACTTGCTGTAACTTGATCTGATTATTTCTTTTTTCAGCTTCATATTTCTCCTGCAACTCAGTGGTCGTTCTCAACACCTCATCATTAAGGGCTCCGTCACGAATTGAATCTGACTTTGCCTTGGCCCACAAGGAGGTTTTGAAGTCTTCTTCCCGCGCAGCGACATAGGATAGTACAGAATAGATATTCTTTAGCTCATCATTAAGTGAATCTTCCTCCGCGATTTTCAGCGCTTCATACGTGTATATTTTTGATTTTGCTTGCTCTTTGTTGAAGTAGTGAGCATAGCCAAGGGTGTATAAGGAACTTGCCAGAAGTTGCCTGCTCTGCAATTCCTTGGCCAACAACAACGACTTTGTCGATACTTCCAGCATTGATACGAATTCGTTACTCTCAGCATACGCATCTGCCATGTATCCATAAATAGCCGCTATGGCGTATTTATCATTTTGTTTTTCCGATGCGGACACCGCACGTTTGTAAAAATACAGCGCGCTATCTTTCATCTTTAAGTAATTGTACCCTTGAGCGACGGAGGCCAAAACTCTGTTTTTATAATTATTGCCTCCGTATTGCTGATCAAATTTCAGCGAAAGCAGACAGTAGTCCACACCTTTCCTAAATTGTTTCAGGTTGTAATATGCATTCCCAATGTTGTGGTACATTGAAGACAACCGTCCCTTTTGTCCTCTCTTTTCCATGATGGCCAATGCCTGCAAAGATTTCTCGAGTTGCGTATCAAATTTTCCCAGATACTGGTAAATAATCCCCGCATTACCCAATACACTAACAAGCAAAGTGGAGTCTCCAAGTTCCTGGGCAATGGCCAGGGCGTTATCATTGTGCTCCAGTGATTGTGTATAATTTCCCGTGGTAAATGACACAATAGAGCGTTGCTCATAGTACTTGTAAAGACCTCGCTTGAATTTCAATCTTTCAGCCAATTCTTTTACTTGTTCTAAATAGTAAATGGCAGAATCCTGCTGGTTCATTTCATATAGATCAGCAATCTTTAGCAATAAAATTACTTTAGCTGTGTCATCTTTCGCAACAGCTATGTTGTGTATCAGACTATCCTTGGCTCCCTGGCTATAGGTTACAAGGGGCAGCGATAGACTAAAGAATAAGACGGGCAGGCTAAATTTCATTGCAAACAGGGAGTATAGGGCCTCAGCATCAGTTTACAAAGAAAGGAATTGCACATCCAAGGCGTCTCCCCTTTTTCCATGATATTTTTTCAAAATGCTAAAATCCTGTTTTTATAGGATGGTTAGAGAAATAACATAAAAGCACTTTTGTACACCAACGTCTAGGGAAGTTTTCCGAAAGTTTGAAAAGGTAAAAATCAAATTACAATGAAAAATATAAAGTCTCCTTCTTTTCTTGGTTATTTAATGCTGATAGCATTTGTAATCGTCTCCTGTGGTACAGAAGACGACGTAACCCCTGTGCAAAATGCCGACCCCATTGTCACTGATATGGGAACCCCAACAGGCAACTCTAGCAGCGCATCGATTGGAGCATCCGGTGGCAAGGTCCATTCTGCTGATGGAAAACTGTCTGTAATTATTCCTGCCAATGCATTATCGACGAACACAACGGTCACGATCCAACCAATCACGAATGAAGGTCCGTTGGGATTAGGACTTGCGTACCGCCTCCAACCCGAAGGAGTGACTTTTGCCAAACCTATTACGCTCCAATTTCATTATGATGATCAGGTACTACAGGAAACTCCCGAAGATTTTCTTTGGATTATTACCCAGGCGAGCAACGGCAGCTGGAATGCTATGTTAAAAAGCGTCGTTGATGTGGCTGCTAAAACCGCTACTGTTGAAACAACACACTTCAGCGATTGGTCGCTGGGGAAATTCATTGAATTGTCGCTGAACCCTTCTTCAAAAACTATCCAAAAGGGTCAGTCCGTACAATTGCAAATAACTGGTTTTTCACCTGACAACGCGTTAACCGATGATGATGAACTTGCTCCTCTGTCGCCCATAACAAGCACTGATGATGCCCTGACTCCGCTCACTCCACTTCTTGAATCACAATTCATGGGCTTCAAGATCAAATCGTGGACATTGAATGGTGTTAATGCTCCGGTCTCAAACACCAACGGTTCGTTGGATGTCGTAAGTAACATCGCCACTTATACAGCCCCAAACAAAAAGCCATCCACTAATCCGGTAGCGGTTTCAGTCCATCTGGAATCAGGCGATAAGGCAGGACAGAAATCATCTTATACTCTTACCTCAAGCATCTCTGTGGTGAGCGAAGACCTTTATTTATTGATAAAGGTAGATGGACAACCGTATGAGTATTACCAGTACGGTCTTAACGGTGGTATTCCACCAGATCCCAACAACATCTCGGGGGCCACCTGTACCATTTTGGACAACACCCTCGGCATTGGCGGCATGACGATAGGAGCTGGCAACGAAATGAAAAATCTTTTTGGAATGGAGATTCACAATCCTATTGAAGGTACCCGTTCCGTAAGTTGCTTTCACACAGACGGAGATGACATGAGTTTCATGCCTGTGTCATTAGCCGAGTATGACAACGAGCGTTCAATACGCATCAAGTCCGGCACCGACTGTGATAGTGAGAACGTGTGCAGTGATATTTCGCTGACGCTGTTGGTTTTTGAGGATGAACAATTCGGAGTAGTACGAGGTCATTTTTCAGGAGCTCTATATGAAGACAAACCAGGGTATAATACGCAATGTAAAAGTTCGGATGCACATACCATCGAAGGGGAATTCAGACTTAATCTGGTGAAATAAATGAAGAGACAATCTGGAAAACCACACAAAGAAGTTTGAATGTCGGTGAATTCAAGGTTATAAGTCGGTTTTAAACTAGGTGCGGGACTGTTCTCCCGTACCTGTTTATGAAATGAATTAATTAATTGAAAAATGAAAAAGGTTAATAAACTACTAAACAATTCCCTTCTGGGGTTATGTATGGCTATTCTAACAAACTGTGGAGGATCCGGATCCTCAGGTTCCCCTGTTTCTGATCCCGTAGTCTCAGAAGACAATACCAGTATGAATGCCGACGGTGCGGGCGTCAAGTTAGGTCATGGAACCGAACTGTCGACTTCCTATAGCGGATTGAGTATTGAAAATGTATACATCATCGACGGCAACGATCAGAAGATCTCTTCCAGCAAGGTTGCATTTAACACCAGGTTTTCGGTTGTGTACGAGGGCGTTAAAAATTATATCCTTAAAGATGGCAAAGCATTCCCTGTTCTCTCGATACAGGTAATGGATAATGACCAACAAACAATTATCAGTGAAGCCGATGTGCTGGGTTCTAGCGACGGGCTTTCCGAAAAAGATGCGTCCATACTTCGTGCTACCATTACAGTTGGGGATCCGATTAAACCTGGAAAATACATTTGTTCAATTCAGGTGATGGATAAAAATAACATCAATTCCGCTATCGTGTCTACGTGGGATTTTGAGGTGGAATAGAATTAAACGATCGCATGTCATTATAAAACTGGAGTTATCGTTGTCGACTTATTAAAATATGAAACTTATGAAAAAGTGTGTATTCATCTTAGCAATTCTCTCTATTACTGTCGCTGCAGTGGGCCAGACCAAATCAAAATCCAAGCAGAAAGAAGAAACCCCGCCGACGCAAAAGGAGATGGCGGACATGATGAAAGAAATGCAGGACGCCATGGACGAGATGAGCCCGGAGGAGAAAAGGGCAACGGACAGCATGGGCATCAAAATGCCAACGGCCAATTCTATTCCACAGATGACGGATGCTCAAATTAAAGAAGCATACGAAAACGAAAGTAGGATCGTACCTAAAAAAGATCCGCTAAGAATCAAGACCGCATCGACTGTAACGGTTTCCACTGCAGGCATGAACGTATACATCAGCAAAACGAATCAGGCAGTATTGACGAAACTTTCACCGGCTGCTAAAACAAAAGGAGCAGAAATACTTCAGCAAACTGTAAGGCTGAAATCATCTGCAGCAAATACAGCTGTTGGTCTATGGATGGATGGCAAGCCAACTCTTGCGTTGTACGTAATGGGAGAAGCTTGTAAGGCGAACCCCTCGAATACTAACAACCTGAATAACTATGCGTCCTTTTTGACCATGTGTGGTGCAGAACAATTGGCTCTGCCCATTTTAACTAATTTGAACAAACGCCATCCCAGGAATAGTAGTATTCTCAACAACATAACCCAGGCGTGGTTAGGATTGGGCGATATTGCGAAGGCAGAAAAATATGCCGACAGTACCATTCGAATACACCCAACTCATCCGCAGGCTAATATGGCCAAGGGACTGATCGAAGAAAGCAAAGGAAACATACCCGCAGCAATTGCGGCTTATAAAAAAGCTATCCGTAAAGCGTTCAGTAGCGAAAAAGAAAACAAACTCAAAAAGCTTGGATACGATTTAAAGAGTGACGACCTGAACTGGGATCGCCCAATGCCACAGGATGCTTTGGGCTTAGGGAAATTTACGTGGCCCGAATATCCAATGAACGTTGAACAAAATAAGGCATTGGAAAAAGAATGGACCGATTTCAAGAATGAATGCCAGAAAAAAATAAATGAGTTGCAGATAAAACAGAAAAAGGCGGAGCAGGAATATTTAACTCGCTACACAGCCCGGACCCAACAAATTCTGCAGGCAAGTCAGAAAGGCCAATATGTACAACCTATGCCTGGCTATGCAGCGAAAGCTATTAAAAAATTAGGGCCGGGAGTAAATGATGTAAATGGAAATATGTCGTTCGTTTTTTCGAAGGAATTGGAACCTGTAGCAAAAGCTCTGGCTGCAGTTGCTAATTATGAGAAGCTGCTGGACGAAAAGCAAAAAGCAATTGATAAAAGATACGAAGACAAAATTGGAGAGGGGAGAGAAAATCCTTTGGAGGCGATCTGCAAGGATGAAAATGCTATTTGTTCGGAATTTTTAGCCAGCGCTAACGGTGGTTTGCAAAGCGCCTACAGGCAATATTTTAATTATGTAAGCCGTAGAACCAGTGATCTGCTATACTATTGTCAATACACACAATGGCCTGAGCAATTTGAATTGACTAAAATAAACTCTCAAATAGCGTGGCTGACACAAATAAAAGATCAGCGAGTATATTTTGAGAATAAAAGCAGCTGGTGCACAAGCGTGCCTAAACCAGGTAAGGAAGGAAAGCTGCAAAATTTTGATGATGTGGCCTGCAAATACGTGAGCACAATGAACCTTGGTGTTTATAAGATTACGTCAAGCTGCAGCAATTTAATTGGCGAATTTGATTTTGGCGGCGTGAATATTAATCTGAAGGATAACGTAGAGACCGGTCGCTTTAGTGGCTCTGCAATGGTTGGTACCAGCAAAAGTTTTGACGGACCCGCCGGTACTGAATTAGAAGCATCGATCGCAGCTTTGGTGGAATTTGATAATACAGGTATTACCGATGTAGGTGCTATTACCGGTGCAGTCGCCAAGGCCGGAGATGTCATACTAGCCGGAGCTGATGTAAAAGTTACCGTAAATAGCGGTGTTAGCACAACAGGCAAAGGAATTTTGCAGGGCATAGAATCAACCTTCTAAAAGCATAAAGCCAATGAAATTCCTTTTCGTGTCAACGTTATTATTACTCGTGGCGCAATTTTCTGTTTCGCAGGATTGCACCAAAGAACAGCTGCGTCAAAAGCCAGGAACATGGAAAGCCGGACTAAAGGGCTCAATTAACGACGTAAAAACGGCAGACTTAGCCAAAGAAAGAACAGTGCTCGCGGGTATTCACAAAATGATTTCTGCGAGCTATAAACCGACTGGATGCGAAATTCAGTACAGTAATGTGTTCGGTAAATCGTCTGTGGAAGGTCAAAACTGGATTGCAGACCCTTATCAGTATTCCATGTATGTGCTCCGGTACTTGTGCGATCAGCAGAGCACCGATAAATCAAAATCCTATGTTGATTATGCAACCCCCACAACGGTTAAAATTATTGCAAATGCCATGTATTGGCTGAATAGCCTGTATGCCTCCAACCTTGAACCGAATGATTTCAGGGGCTATTTAAAATTGATTGAAAGGCCAGTAAAGAAAGACGGCTATTATTTCATGGGCGAAGAAAAAGTGGATTACAATTCGCCTATTTATGAATACCGTTGGTTGATTACTTATGATGACATACTTCCTTTCTCCTATGTCAGTCGCAAAGAATACTTACTGATCCAAAAGAAAAGATTGGAGAAGGCCCTAAAAGAGAACCCGGGTGACAAGACTTTTCTGGATCAGTACTTCAAAAACATCAGTAATGCCTTAGCCAGTCCGGAATCGGAATTGAGCAAGCCGGCCATTTGTTCGTGGAACGATGAAGAAAGGTTTGAAAAATTTGTTGAAGAGGGCACAAAGGGCTCTTTCATTGCCGTAGTACCCAACCTGGCTTACTATCGAAAAAATCTACCGCTTTCATCGCCACAATTTTTTACGGTTGTCTATAAGATCAGCAAGGGAGATCCGGTATTCGAAGACAACATATCCAACATTGAAAAAGCCGTTGATTTTGCAACGTTAAAAAGTATGCTGGGCAAATAAAATTTCAGCTTCTACATTATTAAAAGAGCGTCATGAAAAAAATAGTCTTAATTATTCTCGTTTTCCTTTCGATAGGGAAGTCAATTGCCCAACCCATTCCCCGTCAGTCCATTGAAAACGATATAATTGGTTGGATGAAGGTGTATCACTTCAAAGGAGCAAAAGAACCTATTAAAGTTGACAACAGACTGTATTCAATTGCTCAGTTGTCGATCTGTGATACGTTGGCCAACTGGATGCAGGCCAGTTATATGCCAAAAGGCGCGTTGGGTGACGTAAAAAAAACTCTTTCACCACAACTAGGTTTATACAACCAACATACTGGCGGGCAGCCGCAGAGCTACGGTGCTTATTCCAAAACATACATTGAGCTTAAATACAACAGCAGTAAAAAACTGGAACCTTTCACAAACAGCAACGTCTATTGGGGTGTGATTGCGAACCAAATTCCTGGAGATTGGCCCGTTAGGGATATCTGCACACCCAATCAATATTATTTCACTATGCCTTCGTTTGAGTCATCAGAGATTGGTCCCGAAAGAGCGAAAGAATTATATGACCTAAGTAAGATTGAAAACCTTAAGCCCTACCTCACTCTTTGGGTTAAAAGTATGGGATTTGGCGGAGGGAACGAGGCAGTCTTATTATGCAAAGACAACAAATCCCCCTTTGTGAAAATATCCAAAGGGGAGTATCTAAAAGAAATGGAAAAGGCTATACCGAGATATTATGAAGGGGAAAAGAAAAAAATTAGTGCGCGTGAGCAAGGTGTGCAAGAAAGAGTAAATAGGGAAGTAAAACAGTTAGATGAAAAAATCGAACGCTTTACCGACGGATTAAACAGGAACAAGGACAAATACAAGAACCGGCTGGATGAACTTGCAATGACCGGCGCGCAACCTTCTCTTAACGATTTGGATAATGGACGCGATTTATTTAGCGGAGGGTATTTAACAGATCCTGAATCGACATCAGGAAGGCTGCCAGTTTACAAAGTGGATCCGACAATGGCTGAACTTTGTAAGAAAGATAAACCCCAATGGATAATGATCTCCTGGAACTATAGCCCAAATGACCCAATTGAAAAACATCAGCACGAATCCATCATCAACAATTTCAATTTTGACTATGTATATAACTTCTTCTTTAACCCCGAGAAGGTAAGGGGCCAACCCTATAAACCACTTCGCTCTCCACTCTATAAAGAAGCAGTGGTAGTAGCGGCAGCATCAGAAGTGGCCACAAAAAATGCAGCAGACAAAAACATACACTTCTTTGAAGATTTTTCCACGACGGCCGCTGGTAAAACGCCCAATGGTTGGAAAACTAATTTAGCGCAGGATGGATCTTCCAGCGTGGTTGCAAAGCCTGATGGACTGGGGGGCAACTGGGTCGTTTTGGCGAAGGGCTATACAATAGTGCCCAATCAAATAAAAAAACCATTGCCACAAAATTTCACATTGACCTACGACGTGGTAGCGGCGCAAAATTTCACGTGGGGAGCAAAGAGTTTGACATTTAAGTTGGCAAAAGAGACATCACCCGGCAATGCCGAATCTTATTTGGAGCTGAGAGTTCGTCCTGGTTTTGATGGAAGAGATGGAGAGGTTGCACTGGATGCTAAGTTTCCTGCTCCTCCCGGATACTTCAACGGGTCTAAATGGTTAGTTGCCACCGGATTTTCCAACAATAAGAAGTACAACCGAATTAGCGTAACGATTAAGAAAGTTGGAGAAACTTTGCAGGTCTTTATTGATAAAAATAAAATAGCGGAGTATGAAAAAGTTATTCCCGCGGCTCACCTCTTCAATGCAATGTCATTTTATACCGGAGGAGGTGACTCCGAAAACGATAAATATTATATCAGCAATATCAAAATCACAAAAGATTAAAGAGCGGTCAATCCGCAATAAGAGAACGACAAGCATATGAAACGATTTGCCGTTGCAATTTTACTCCTGGTGTCCGCTGGATGTCTGGTTGCTCAAACGGAGACATTCGACCTCGTTACTTACACTCCACCTGAAGATTGGGCGAAAGAAGTTGCGGCGAATTCTATCAGTTATACGGCCGTTAATAAAAAGAGTAATACCTGGTGCCAAATCCGAATTTTAAAAAGCACCATAAGCAAGGGCGGCATAGAAGTAGACTTTGAAAGCGAATGGCAAGAGTTGATTGTTAAAAATTATAAACCCACTGAATTGCGGCAGCTAAATGAAGTTCAGGAATCAGGAGGATGGAAAATAAGAACCGGTGTCGTGAAGTTTACTTTTAATAACAGTGACGGGCTTGCAAAGCTCACTACCTTCAGTGGATTTCAACGCTGTGCAAGTATCATTGCCATCACCAACAGCCAGGATTATTTAAGAGATATTGAGGCATTTTTATCCACAATCGTTTTAGAGAATTTGAACACCAAATCAGGTGGTGTCGATCGTGATCTGGCGAATGCACCGGTTCAGGCTAGCCATAGCACTTCATCCGTCGTTGGCACATGGGGAATAAGTGTTGTCGTACCGTACAGAAGTGGAACGGAAGGCACAGCCGGTTCGACTCTTAAGCAGTATACTTTTAATACTGACGGTACCTTTACATTTTATTCAAAAACGTTCAAATATAAATACCCCAATCTTTTGTTAATCAGAGAACAGGGTACTTATCAAATCAATGGCAATACCATTACGCTCAACCCACAAAAAAGTGTAATCGAGTCCTGGAGTAAAAAAGATGGTACCGATAATTGGGGCAAAATATTAACCACTGAAAACAGGACGCTCGAAAAAATTGCGTACCAGTTTACAAAGGACTACTCTTCAGGCCTTCAAGAATGGAATCTTGTGCTGCAAGCCAACGCCGCAACCAAAAGAGATGGGCCTTTTATGAATAGCTCTTATTTTACAAACGCGTGGCTTTACTCGGACATACCTGCTAATTCTGTAATTGAACTACCCGACCAATAGAATCATCTTCCAGCGTATGAAATATTTAATTTGCGTCCTCCTCACTTTTTCAATGGCAAATTCATTTGCGCAGAAAAAGGAAAACTTCGACCTGGCAACTTATAATGTACCGGCAGGTTTTAAGAAAACAAGCAATACCAACAATGTCGTCGGGTATACTATTACTAACGATCAAAAAGGTACTTATTGTCAGATCGGTATTTATGGGAGCACAAACAGCAAGGGAAGTTTGGAGGCTGACTTTGAAAGTGAATGGCAGGAACTGGTTGTAAAGACATACAAGCCTACAACGAAACCGGAAATGGCACCCAAAACTTCTGAAAACGGATGGGATGCACAAGTTGGGGCGGCTCCTTTCGAATACAATGGCGCGCAAGGGGCAGCCATGCTGGTCACCGCGAGTAATAACAACAGGTGCATGAGCATCGTTATCCTAACGAACACAGGAGATTATCAAGGCGTCATCGAAAAGTTTTTAGAGTCCGTTGATCTAAAGAAAATTGAAGTAAGTTCTCTGCCTGTTAATGCAAACAATGATAACGTCTCTATCCTTGGAACCTGGTCAACGGTTGCTACTGAGCAGTCTAGCTACCGAAAGAACAACGGAATCATGAATTACATCGTCCGGCAGTATACTCTTAATGAAAATGGGACCTATACCTTTGTTACGAAAACATTTGATCAGCTGATGAATAAGATTCTTTTAGGTAAAGAGAATGGAACCTTTCAGATCAGTGGTAACAATCTTACGATCAGTCCCCAAAAAAGTGTTCTTGAGGCGTGGAGTAAAAAAGACAATGCAGATAAGTGGGGTAATTTATTAACCTCCGAGAACATTGCTCTTGAAAAAGTAACATACCAGTTTACAAAACATTATTTCTCAGGCATTCAGGAATGGAACCTTGTTTTACAGGCGGGCGCACCAACAAAACGCGAAGGCCCTTTTAGCACTAATTCGACCTTCACCAATGCATATTACTATTCTCCAATTTCTGCCAGCCATCCTTTAATAGAACTTCCTGGCGGCCAACCAGCAATGCAGGAAATTAAAAAACAACCTCCCACTTCTCCGGCAGCAAAAAGCGCATTTACGTTTACGATTTCAAACTTTGATGATGGATGGACTAGCACGGTCCAGGAAGACTGGATACAGGTGGTGAAGGGTGAACTAAAAGTGTTGATTCATTATCCAACGTCTAAGATAGACGTTTCCAGTATGGACTATAAAACCATTTCAAACAATGCCTGGAACACGTTAGTCGCTCCCCGCTATAGCAACCTGAATAATTTTGTGCTGCTTTCAGGTACTTCAGATTACGAAAAACCTCATTTTATTGCGGCAGATATTACAGATAATGCGACAGGCAAAAAAGTTTACGTGGCACTCTTTAAAAAGGGGAACAGTGGCTGGATTGAATTTATATCGTCGGATAAAAACAGTTTTGTGAGGGCTTTTGGGCTGGACATTAGCAAAGTAGATTACAATACAGAAACCGTCGTTTGGGACCCTTTGAGGAAAATGGCTGACTATAACAAATTTGCCGTAGGCAACGGAGATTTGGAAGGAAAGTGGACTACCAGTTTCGCCGGCATGACGCAGTACGTGAATGTTTATACCGGGGCAGATGCTGGGGCTAGTTCACATTCCTCAGCTGAAAGTTTTCAATTTACGGGTAACACCTACCATTGGGAGTTAAGTTCTGCAAGTGGTATGGTTGGTAACCTCAAATTTCAAGGCGCGAAATCAGATGGCAACCACAGCCTTCCTAACAACTGGCAAATACATTTTTCCGATTTGGAAGGAAAACCAAAAACGTACAATGCTTTTTTTTCTTGTGTGAAAGGAGCAAGGCTTCTTTGGCTTGAAGACAGTGCTTATGCAACGGGCTACAATGGCTATGGAAAAAAAACTAATTGATAGGACCAATATGGAGTTTGATGCGCCGCGAAGATTAAAAATATTTTACTAGTGTACGAACAAATCAATTGTGCAATAAGCCCTCGGCCTTGGTCACTTGATCCTAATAGCTGCCAGGGTGTTCATGATGCCTATGATATGCTATCACCAAACCCATTTAGCACACGCCTGATTCCGTCTTTTAACAATAGAACATCAAAATTGAGAATCAAACCATACCTCAATCCCAAAAAGCGAAGATATGTTAATACTTGTGCCACCTGCAGGGGGCCAATACCCTCAATAGATTTTGTTTCTACAATCACTTGTTTTTCGACCAGGATGTCAGCGCGATACCCACAATCCATTTTAACTTCTTCAAAAAATACAGGCACCGGCTTTTCCGTTTCCAAAAGTAGTCCTCGCTTTTGCAGCCGATATGCCACACAGGTTTTATATACGCTTTCCAACATGCCAGGGCCTATTCTCTTATGGACATAGAAGGCCTCGTCCAAAACTATCTTGATAATGGCTTCCTCCGACATATATGGATACCTTAGATTTTGAAAAATGCGTTAGTCCCGAGTTTTATAAATGCAGGGTCACAACGATCACAAAGGAGGCACAACGATCACTATGTGAATCGCTAAAAAATACGTCGTGCTCTTTGTGGTTCGTGGTGGACGTTGTGACCCTGCATTTTATTATGCTGTGTGCTCACCCGGTGAGCACACACAAAGAACAGTAATCGACAACAAGAATTTAAAAATGTCAGTAAATAAACAGGAATTCCGTACACTTCATCCACTGCTGATATACAGTGGCAAAATTTCATTGCTTCAACACTATCTTTTGGAATCTTTAAATATGATGCGCAGCATTTCAACACTTCTTTTAATGATTGTCTCGGTTACGTTGACGGCACAATCGACCCTGGAGTCCATTCCTAATCAAAAATTGATCAACGGGAGTTACGTTTCCAATCCTGATGCCATTCTGGACGCGGCAACCGTAATGCAAATTGACACATTACTAACATCTCTTGAAAAGAAAACTACGGTACAGGTAGCTGTTGTTGTTGTTGAGTCGATTGGAGAAGCAGATATTTTTGAATTTGCCCAAAAACTGTTTACAACCTGGGGCATTGGTAGCAAGGGAAACGATAACGGGCTGCTGTTGCTACTGGTTAATGACAAGCGCACGGTTCGCTTTCACACAGGTTATGGAGTGGAGGGTACGTTGCCGGATGTTGTCTGTAAACGCATACAGCGGGACTACATGGTTCCGGAGTTTAAGAATGGAAACTCTGGCGCCGGTGTATTGGGCGGGTTACAGCAGGTGGAAAAAATCCTTACTGACCCTAATTATGCCGAAGAAGTCAAGGCAAGGGAAACCAATGAAGTAAGCGACTGGGTTGGCTTCGTTACTTTCCTTACGCTATTTCCTGGAATTGGATTGTTGAGCGCCTTTATCGTCAAAGGAGTCAACGGAAAATTTTCAGATTCAAAGTCACCAGCATACACCCCTTATCCTGAAATGCGCCTGAGTCGTTGGTGGTGGGCGCTGGAGTTTGTTGGGATACCTATACTGATCATTGCATTATTCGGAACAAGTGGCACTGAGAATTCCGTGGCCTTTTGTGTCTTTACGCTTTATCTGTATTACATGGGCACACTTTTTCATCGTCTGCGGCGAATGAAAAAAGTGATTAACCGGTTTCTGAAGACTCAGGAATACTATGAGATCGTGGAGTTCATCAGAACGCAACAGTGGTACTGGTTCTTTATGGCTTTGTTGTTTCCGCTTCCGTTTGTGTTTTACTTCTTCTATCACCTGGCGCGAAAACGTATGTATCGCAATTATCCGCGAAACTGTAAGGAATGCCAGGGCGATATGGTAAAGCTGAATGAAAAAACGGAGGATGAATTTCTCTCGAAAGAGATGCAAAAGGAGGAAACTTTAAAATCCGTGGATTACGATGTATGGAAATGTACAGGGTGTCAATCAGTAGAAATGTCTTTTTTTCTGAACAATCGTAGCAAGTATGAGCCGTGTCCGAAATGTAAGACTATTGCTTATCACTCAGTAAGCAAGCGTACGATTAAATCTGCGTCATATTCCTCGAGTGGGTCTGGAGAAGAACTTCATCGTTGTGAGTTCTGTGGACATGAGAGAAAAACAAAATACACTATCGCTCAACTTGTGGCGAGCAGCAATTCATCAAGTAGTGGTTCATCCTCATTTGGTAGTAGCAGTTCTTCAGGTGGCAGTAGTTGGGGCGGCGGCAGATCTGGAGGCGGTGGTTCGAGTAGTAGTTGGTGAGGGGGACCAATATCACATCCATGCCCTTGTTGGTGTTCTTCACCAACAAGCGCACACACGTGAAAGCACTACACCCTTCACGCTCATCCCCACACACCTAATGGTGATTCCAACGTTTTCGTGCGTCTTCCCATTTCGCAGGTTTGTTGGTGAAGAACACCAACAAAGGCGGGGTAGTGCGAGCAGCAGTTGGTGAGGGGGACCAATATCACGTTGAGTTGGTTTCTACGTCGGGCCGAAATGCTTCTACAATAATTTCCACCTTTTCGGGTTTTGCCTTATTCCCTTCCATCGTCATGTGTTCACATGCCCTTGTTGGTGTTCTTCACCAGCAAGCGCACACACGTGAAAGTACTACAACCTTAACTCTTATGCCCACACACCTAATGGTGATTGCAACGTTTCGTGCGTCTTCCAATTGCGCAGGTTTGTTGGTGAAGAACACCAACAAAGGCGGGGGATAAATGCGCAAGAATTTGCTCGGAAAGAAATGGGTATATTCGAGCTGCTATAGGTCCAAATGTTGCAACTCGCAGGCACGGTTAGTGAACAACATAATCTCCAAGTAATGAAAAAAGCATTTCTTTTTTTTGTGATCGTGGTGTTATCGACACAATTGACTGCCCAACCGAATAAAGTAGATAGTTTAGCGGCCTTACTGAGTAAGACAACAGATACTACCAGGGTTAATATTTTAAACGAATTAACCAAAGCACTATGGTATTCTCAGCTGGACAGTGCCGTGGCCTATAATAACATGGCTCTTCAACTCGCTGATAATCTCTCTTTCAAGAAGGGAATTGCAGAAGCCAATCGTTGCCGTGGGGTGATTCTTAATTTTAGAGGCGACACTGCCAGTATGTTCTATTTAGCAAAAGCGCTATCAATTTTCACGGAGTTAGGGAACAAAAGAGGCATTGCTGCAACATTAAATAATCAGAATAGTATTTATATGTCTCAAGGGCAATTCTCAAAAGCATTGGACGTCCTTTTTCAGTCACTCAAACTTTTTAACGAAATGCAGGATAAGGAAGCAGTGGGAGCTGTTACCAACCAGATTGGGGTCAATTACGAAGGTCAAAATGATTATACCACGGCACTGGAGTACTTTTTGAAAGCATTAACCATTCGCAGGGAAATTGGTGATGAGCACGGTGTGGCCTTTACACTTACCAGGATTGGCGACATGTATTTTAAATTAAGCCAGCTTCAACAGGCGCTCGATTATTATAAGCAATCTCTTAAGTTGGCGCAAACTATCAAGAGCAATAACCTCATGATCAATACAGCCCTAGGAATAGGAAAGGTTTACCAACAATTAGGGAACTATAATGAAGCGCTCAATTATTTCAAACTGTCTCTGAAGTCAGAACAGAATTATTATGGGAATGATAAAAGTGCCACCTCATACATTCTTATCGGTGAAACTTACATGGCATTGAAGGACTACTCACTCTCTTTAATCAATTTTAAGAAGGCGCTTGAAATCTCTTCTCAAGGGAATGAATACGAAAAAACCGTGAGCCTGCATTATATCGGCAGGGTCTATTTTGCTCAACATCATTATCCGGAAGCATTGGAGAATTGTTTCAGCAGCCTCAAGATTGCCAAACAACAAAAATTTCAACAAATTATGGCAGATGTCAATCTGACTTTGTCGCAGATCTATGCGGCCACGAAAGACTATAGCAACGCCTATGATCATCACTTGCAGTTTGTAGCAGCAAAAGATTCTGTTCAACTTGAAGATCTTAATCAAAGGCTGGCTGCTTTGCAACAGTCCTTTGAATTAAAGAATAAGCAGACTCAAATTGACCTCCTGAACAGGGATAAGCAATTACAGGAGAGTGAAATTACCCGGCAAAAACAGCAGCGCTATGCATTTATAGCCGGCATCATTCTTTTCATTGTATTGATAATTGTACGAATTAGCAGAAATAGACAAAAACAAAAGTCCAATACTTTATTAAAAGAGCAAAAACAAGAAATACAGAATACATTATCAGAACTTAAAGCCACTCAATCCCAACTCATCCAATCCGAAAAAATGGCATCGCTCGGTGAACTCACGGCAGGTATTGCTCATGAGATCCAAAATCCGTTAAATTTTGTCAATAACTTTTCGGAATTGAATTCGGAGTTGATGAGTGAATTGAAGGAGGCGGCAGAAAATGGAAATCTCGCCGAAATAACAAATCTTGTCAACGATATCAGGGAAAACGAAGGGAAGATCAATCACCATGGTAGACGCGCTGATGCCATTGTAAGGAGCATGCTACAGCATTCACGAAAGAGCACTGGTCAGAGGGAATTGACAGACATGAATTTGTTGTGTGATGAATACCTGCGACTGGCTTATCATGGCATGCGCGCAAAAGACAAGACGTTTAGTATTAAAATCACAACGGATTTCGATCCGTCGATGGGGAAACAGATGCTGATCGTCCAGGACATAGGGAGGGCCATTTTGAACCTCATCAATAATGCGTTTCATGCGGCGAATGAAAAACAAAAGTTGAATCTGGCCAACTACGAGCCTACCGTGTCGGTATCTTCAAAAAGACTATTTGATAAAATTGAAATCAGCGTAAAGGACAATGGTACAGGCATCCCTGAAGATGTAAAAGACAAAATCTTTCAGCCTTTCTTTACCACCAAACCAACGGGGCAGGGAACAGGACTGGGATTGAGCCTATGTTATGATATTGTAAGGGCACATGGCGGATATTTAAATGTTGAGACAAAGGTGGGAGAAGGCAGCACGTTCACCATCCGACTACCAGCAGGATAGCAATCCACAAACTGTTTCGGTGAGTACAAAAAATGAACGGAGAGAAAGTCTTATCGTGTAAGTTCACTTGCCCTTGTTGGTGTTCTTCACCAACAAGCGCACACCCGCGAGAGCACTACGACCTTCACTCTCATGGCCGCACAAAATGGTGATTCCAACGTTTCGTGCGTCTTCCTATTGCGCAGGTTTGTTGGTGAAGAACACCAACAAAGGCCGGGGAATGACTGGACTAGGCAAGGTTCCGAGTTATAACTACATTTAATCTCATGCAAAACACCATCCTCCTCTGCCTCCTTTGCGTTGCAGTAACCTCGCTTCAGGCACAAAAGAAAATAAACTCGCCGGAAATCGGAGTAGTCCAAAATATCGAAAACGACAGCTTGCTTCATGCATTTGGTTACCGCTGCCTTGTGGAGTCTACGGCTAGAATACTTTCACCCATAAATGTTTCCGATAGTCAATTCAAGGCCCATCTGCAAACGATCAAAAAATCGCATGTTCCATTATTAGCTTGCAATCTTTTTATCCCCGCGAATTTAAAAGTCGTGGGGCCGTGTATCGATGAATCAGCCATACTGAAGTATGTCGAAATCGTATTTCAACGCGCACAAACCGCCGGACTTAAAATGATCGTCTGGGGAAGTGGTGGATCGCGTGGAGTCCCCGAGGGATTTGATCACGCGCGAGCGATGGAACAATTCATTTCGATCGCCCGGGAAATCGTAATGATGGCAGCAAAGTATGATATTGTACTTGCACTAGAAAGTCTGGACCATACGGAGTGTAATTTTATTACAACGACGAAGGAGGCCCTTGAAGTTGTAAAGGTGATAAATCACAAGAATCTTAGGTTATGTGTCGATATCTATCACATGCTTAAAGAAGGAGAGTCGCCGGACATAATCTCAGAAACAAAAAAATATTTGGTTTACTGCGAGATTGCAGAGAAGGAAGGGCGCACGCCACCCGGTGTACATGGTGATGATTTCAGGCCTTATTTTACCGAACTTAAAAAAGTTGGATATAAGGGAAAGATCGTTCTGGAGTGCAGATGGGGAGACGTGGCCTCGCAAGGTGCTATGGCTTATGAGGAACTCCGTAAACAGATCGACGACGTGTACAAGAATTAGGTAAGAATTCATCCATCAACCTACAACCATTTGCCGCCCTTGTTGGTGTTCTTCACCAACAAGCGCACACACGTGAGAGCACTACAAGCTTCACTCTCATGCCCACACACCTAAAGGAGATTGCAACGTTTTGTGCGTCTTCCCATTGCGCAGGTTTGTTGGTGAAGAACACCAACAAAGGCAGGGGCGCACTACAACCTGCCGCCCTTGTTGGTGTTCTTCACCAACAAGCGCACACACGCGAAAGCACTACAACCTTCACTTTCATGCCCACACATCTAAAGGAGATTGCAACTTTTTGTGTGTCTTCCCATTGCGCAGGTTTGTTGGTGAAGAACACCAACAAAGGCAGGGGCGCTTACACCTTCACTCTCATGCCCACACACCTAAGGGCGATTGCAACGTTTGTGCGGCTTCCCATTGCACAGGTTTGTTGGTGAAGAACACCAACAAAGGCCGATGGCCGTACGAGTAAAAAATAAGTACGCCGTCGGATTCATTATACCATAATCGCTGCGTTTTATGTAAGTTAGCTAGTGGATAGAACTGCTTATGCACTTTTGTTCGTCTAATCTTATTTCGGATGGATTGCTTTAGAGGTCGCTCGGTTTTTTTTGTGCTGCTGGTGGCGGGGTTGCAGTTGTTTTCTTGTTCGCCTGATCTTCCGCACGATGTTTCAGAAGCGTATAACAACCTTCCTGAAGAGTTGGATTATAACCTTCATGTAAAACCAGTATTGTCTGATAAATGTTTTTCCTGTCATGGTCCGGATAAGGCTAAACAAAAAGCCGGCTTGCGTCTGGATATGAAAGAGTCAGCCTATGATGAGCTTCAGGAAAGCCCTGGCAAAGTAGCGATCGATCCAGGTGATTTAAATGGCAGTGAATTATTTCATCGCATTATGTCTTCCGATCCGGAGTATAGGATGCCTTCGATCAAATCACATCTTACTCTTTCATCGAAAGAAAAAGCGATCCTGATAAAATGGATAGAACAAGGAGCAGAATATAAACCGCACTGGGCATTTGTAAAACCTGAGAAGGCTGACCTGCCAAAGGTGAACAATGACGATTGGATCATAAACCCAATTGACAATTTTATTTTACATACACTGGAAGTCGAAAACATTCAACCTTCGAAACAGGCTGAAAAGGAATTGCTATTGAGAAGGATATCCTTGGATCTTACAGGCCTTCCACCGACGCTAGAGGAAATAGACGCTTTTGTTGACGATAATTCTCCGGACGCGTATGAAAAGCAAGTTGACCGGTTACTGAATTCAGTCCACTATGGAGAAAAAATGACCGTCGATTGGTTGGATCTTGCCCGCTTTGCCGATTCGCATGGGTACACAGTCGACCGAATCATAGACATGTCGCCTTACCGTGATTGGGTCATTCAGGCTTTTAATAAAAATTTCCCTTATGATAAATTCATTCACTGGCAATTGGCGGGTGACCTTATGCCTGATCCAACAAAAGAAATGCTAATTGCTACTGCGTTTAATCGTATCCATCAACAAAATATGGAGGGAGGAATAATCGATGAAGAGTTCAGGACTGAATATGTTATAGACAGAACCAATACCACCGGCGTTGCTTTTATGGGCCTTACGGTCGGATGTGCAAGGTGTCATGATCATAAGTTTGATCCCATTTCACACAAGAATTATTATGAGCTGTTCAGTTTCTTTAACAACATAAAGGAAGCAGGACAAATTTCATGGGATGATGCCATGCCTTCTCCTACCATTCTGCTTCCTTCAGCGGAGCAAGAAAAGATTACGCAGTTCATTAAAAGTAACGTCACGGAGCAGGAAAACAAGATTGCGCAACTGGCAAAAAGATCCGAGCCAGATTTTAAAAAATGGATTCAGTCAAAAGGATATAGATATCTCGAAAGAGAAAAACTTCCGCAGGCCGGACTACAGGGTTATTTCAACTTTGAAAACGGTTCATTGAAAAATGTGTTTCATCCGAATCAAGCCGGTGTTATGAAACGAGAGCTGGGCAGTGTTCCGGGAGACAAACCCATTTTCGAAAATAGATCAGGGGGAAAAGTTCTTGTTTTGAATGGCGATGAATGGCTTGACCTGAATCCCCTTGGTGTGTTCAGAAAATCGGAGCCGTTTACAATAGGCATCACTGTATTCATTCCGAAAGAACTGAAGGAAGGAGTCATCTTTCACAAAAGTGTGGCTGAACGTTTATATAATTTCCGCGGATACAACCTTTACCTCCGGGACGATAAACTTCAGTTGAGTTTAGCACATGCTGCTCCGTCCAATGCGATTACTAAAGTCACGAGGCAGCCGATATCTCGGGATCAATGGATACAATTGATTATGACGTACGACGGTTCATCCAAAGCAAGTGGTTTAAAATTATTTCAGGATGGCAAACAACTTGAAATGGAAACCACAATGGACCAATTATCAAAAGACATCCTTTTATATTCCAAGGATCAACCCGGTCTGCAGATTGGTGCCTGGAACAGGGGATGGGGAATTAAAGGAGGAAAGGTGGATGACATCCTCGTATACAACAGAGTATTAACTGAATTTGAAATCAAAATTATTTCGGGACAAAACACCTGGGCATCCGTTGTTTCGAAACTACCTGAACAGTTGTCTGAAGAGGAGCTTAACGCATTAAGGACATACTACGTGGCGGCAGTAAGTCCCGAAAGCGTGGCAGCTCAGCAAGAACTGAAACGGATGCGTTCTACCCTATCGGATTCTACTGAGAAGACAAAAGAAGTCATGGTTATGCAGGAAATGCCGGAGCGAAGGAAAGCCTACATTCTGGAAAGAGGTAATTATGATCAATTTGGAGAAGAAGTTTTTCCCAGTGTTCCAGAGTCTATTTTACCTTTTCCGAAGGATTTGCCGAAGAACCGTTTAGGGTTGGCCATGTGGCTAACGGATACAAATCATCCCCTCACTGCAAGAGTAGCTGTGAATCGTTATTGGCAAAATTTCTTTGGAACAGGTTTGGTTAAAACAGCGGAAGATTTTGGCAATCAAGGTGAACTTCCTAGTCACCTGGAATTGCTTGACTGGATGGCGGTAACATTTATAGAGTCTGGATGGGATACCAAAAAACTGTGCAAGCTGATTGCAATGTCTGCCACGTATCGCCAGGATTCTAAGGCAACTCCATACAGCAGGGAAAATGATCCGGAGAACAGGCTATTGTCGCATGGGCCGGCCATGAGAATGTCTGCAGAAATGATCCGCGACAATGCCTTGCTGGCAAGCGGGTTGCTGAATAAAAAGATAGGCGGTAAAAGTGTAAAGCCATATCAACCTGGAGGGCTATGGGAAATAAACAATACGACCTATACAGCCGATTCCGGTGATGACGTGTACAGACGCAGCTTATATGTGCTGGTAAAACGATCTGTTCCAAATCCTACACTGGCTACATTTGATGCAACTTCACGAAGTTATTGTGTTGTTCGCAGACAGGAAACAAATACACCGCTGCAGGCATTGGTTACCCTCAACGACCCCACGTTTGTCGAAACTGCAAAAGTGATGGGCGAACAAATTTCGAAGGCAGACGACGTCAGGCAGGCGATCACGAAAGCGTATCGGAAGCTTACCGGGCTGACGCCTTCCGCGAAGGAACTTGAACTGCTGGAGAGCCTGCAACAGAAAGAACTCGCGAAATTCCGGGAAAATCCGAAAAGAGCAACGGGATGGTTAAGGGCCGGGCAGTATGTGGTAGGCAAAAATATGGACCCGGCGCTAGTAGCGGCAAATGCCGTCGTAGCAAGTGTTATTTTGAATTCAGATGCAACATTAACGAAACGATAGACCATGTCTGATCATCATAAAGAACCATTCCGGCTTCCTGAGTTTGATCCGTTGAAAAAAAAACTGGATAGACGTACTTTTCTAGCCAAGACATCCCTGGGTATTGGGGCTATGGCTTTAAGTTCGTTGGCTGGTAAAACACTTTTTGGTCAGACTGCGGGTGCATCAGCAGGTAAGAACCCATCCGAAAACCTGGAAGAAGAAATTCTCCGCGCCATTCCACATTTTGCGCCAAGAGCAAAGCGTGTGGTGTATTTGTGTATGAGTGGCGGACCTTCGCAGTTTGAAACGTTCGATTATAAACCGAAGCTAGCCAATATGTTCGGGCAGGATCTTCCAGATTCAGTGCGGCAAGGACAACGGCTTACTAGTATGAGTGCCAATCAAAGTATTTTACCGATTGTGCCCTCTCTTTATAAATTCAACCAGCATGGACAATCACGGACGTGGGTAAGTGAATTACTTCCGTATACCGCTGAAGTTGTGGATGATTTGTGCATCATTAAATCATTGTATACAGAAGCCATCAACCATGATCCGGCGTTGACATTTTTCCAGACCGGTAATCAACTTCCCGGCAGGCCTTCGATTGGATCATGGGTAAGCTATGGCTTGGGTTCGGATAACAGAAATCTTCCGACGTTTGTCGTGTTGGTTTCAAAAAATGCCGTAAAGGATCAGCCCCTATACGCCAGGTTGTGGGGTAACGGATTTTTAGACTCCGAACATCAGGGTGTGCAGTTCAGGGCTGGTAAAGATCCTGTTTTGTTCCTGGACAATCCGGAAGGATACGATGGTACGGACCGAAAGGAGATGCTGGAGTACCTGACAAAATTAAACAGACTGCAGAATGAATTGAATGAAGATCCGGAAGTTGAGGCGCGCATTGCACAGTATGAAATGGCTTATAGGATGCAGACTTCCGTTCCTGATGCTATGGATATAAGTGATGAGCCAGAAGAAGTATTTAAAATGTATGGCCCCGATAGCAAAGATCCGGGCACCTATGCAGCCAATTGTATATTAGCCCGCAAACTCATTGAGAAAGACGTAAAATTTGTTCAGTTGTATCATCAGGGATGGGATCACCATGGTGGCTTGCCCGCGGGAATAACAAAAGAATGTAGGAATACAGATCAGCCCACAGCGGCATTGATCAAAGATCTTAAAAGGAGAGGCCTCTTGGAAGATACATTAGTAATCTGGGGTGGAGAATTTGGAAGAACGGTTTATTCACAGGGGAAATTGTTAACGAATGACTACGGCCGCGATCACCATCCCCGGTGCTTTACGATGTGGATGGCAGGTGCCGGTGTAAAGTCCGGATTCACCTATGGAGAAACCGACGACTTCAGCTATAATATTGTAAAAGACCCGGTACACGTGCACGATTTCCAGGCTACGTTAATGCACCTGATGGGTGTAGATCATGAGAGGTTTACTTATAGGTTTCAGGGAAGACGCTTTCGGTTGACCGATGTGCATGGCAACGTCGTGAAAGGTATCCTTGCATAAAGGCTATATAGCCAGCTAGGTACCTAGCTACCCAGGCACCCAGCTAATGTCTCTCTTTAATTAAAAATTAAACGCAACGTCACTTTATATGCTCTCAAGAAGAAATTTTATTAAAAATTCATCGATGCTCTCGGCGCTGTCAATCGCAGAACCCGGTTTTGGTTTTTCTATTGGACATAAAAACCTACAACCTGAGCAACAGATAATTGGTCATGACAATTTCAAATACAAAGTCGACAAAGATTGGGCAAAGATCAGTGTCAACAGCAACCCGCTGTTCAATTGCCATGAAATGGTCATGGATAGCAAGGGAAGATTGATCATGTTGGGTGACAATCTTCATAACAATATTTTGATCTTCGATAAGTCAGGCAGGCTGCTTGACTATTGGGGAACGGCATGGCCAGGCGGGCATGGTCTATCTATGCTAAAAGAAGGTAGTGATGATTTTTTGTTGATTGTGGACTGCGGCTGGTACCAGGACAAGGCCGGTAAGTGGAATGGTCAGGCGGGGCAGGTGGTAAAGACTGATTTGAACGGACGGATTATTTTCTCGATCGGGCATCCGCGCACAATTGGTATCTACAAAGACAGCGAGCCCTTTATGCCAACCGAAACTGCCATTGCACCAAACGGCGATATCTACGTAGCCGACGGTTATGGGTCTGACTATATTATTCAGTATACCAGTAAGGGAGAATATATCCGGCATTTTGGCGGACACAATAATAGTGACAAGGAGCATAACCTCGTAAATGCACATGGTGTCACCGTTGACAACAGAGATAAAAATAATCCAAAACTGATCTGTACTTCGCGCGAGGAAAATTGCTTTAAGGTTTTTTCATTGGAAGGAAAATTTCTGTACCGCATTGATACACCGGGCATGTATGTGTGCCGTGCCGTTGTGGACGGTGAAAATATTTATGCCGGCGTATGCTGGTCGAAAGATGCAGCGGGTAAGCGGAATGCCAATTCCGGTTTTGTAACGATATTGAACGTTAACAATAAGGTTGTCTCTAATCCAGGAGGTAATGGACCACTCTATAAAAGTAGCGCATTGCAGCCAACGCTTCAGAGCCCTGATCCTGTTTTTCAGCATTGTCATGATGTATGTGTTGATGAGGATAAGAACCTGTACATATGCCAGTGGAATGCGAATCATACAGCTCCTGTGAAATTGACTCGCGTTTAAGATGGTGCTACTGGACATAGGAGTTTTTGCCGGGCATTTGCACCCCCTGATTGTTCATTTACCAATCGGGTTTTTATTGCTGGCCATACTTTTTGAACTCGCGTCTTATTTCAGAAAATATCAACATCTTAAATCGGCAGTATCATTTACGTTATTCCTTGGCTTTGTTTCGGCGATTGTTGCCTGCGTTTCCGGATATGCGTTATCGCTTGCAGGCGATTATGACTATCAAAGATTAGGCAATCATAAAATTGCCGGCATTTTTGTTGCCATTGTTTCAGGTTTGTTATTCCTGATGACTACCGAGCAGTTAAGAAAAATATTGCCCATTCCGCGGTTGACTTTTTCTTCGTTATGTATTGTGCTTTTTGTTTCGCTGATGTACACGGGGCACCAGGGCGGCAATCTCACGCATGGTTCCGATTACATTTCCCTAACAGTTCTTATGGCACAGCAACGTGAGAAACCTGCAACCGTAGAGGATGCTTTTCTCTTTGAAGATGTCGTTCATCCATTACTTATTAAGCGATGCTCACAATGTCATCGTGCGAGTAAACAAAAGGGGAAGCTGTCTATGCAGTCATTGTCGAGTTTGCAAAAAGGTGGTAAGACCGGTCCTGCTGTAGTGGGTGGAAAATTGACCGAAAGTGAGTTGTATAAAAGAATAACGCTTGATCCGTCTCATGAAAAATTTATGCCTGCTGATGGCAAAACACCATTAACGAAAGGAGAGGTGACCATTATCAAATGGTGGATAGAAAAGGGCATGGCCATGGAGGGAAAAAAGATCGGTGAACTGAAAGATGTGGACGGAATTAAATCTTCGGTAGCCGTTTTTATTGGATTAAGTGAAACGGACGATGCCAATGAGTTGGCAGCCAGCTTGGGCAGGGAAGTCAATGCTGATATTCCTCTTGTTTTTAATATGGCACTGGCCGATAGTCTCCGAAAGAAAGGGGTAAGCGTTCGGGTGATGTTGCATCATCCGGTTATGCTAGATGTTACTCTTCCTCCAGGCTTCGATAAAAAAATTGAGTTCATACTTAGCGATCTCAAAGCAGTTGCAAAAAATGTAATCTGGCTGAATCTTTCAGCTAATGGGTTGACAGAAAATGAGCTGGATTTCTTGCCGCTGATGACTAATCTTGAAAAATTGAGGCTTGAAAAAAATCCCATTGGCGATGGTGTCTGCAATCAACTGACCGGGTTACATCACCTGGAGGCTGTTAATCTGAATGAAACTAAAATTACCAATGCCTGCATGAAAAAACTAAAACAGATGCCGGCTCTCAAACGCGTTTACAGTTGGAAAACCAGGGTTGATTAAATAAACCGCCGTTGTTGGTGTTCTTCACCAACAAGCGCACACACCTGAGAGCACTACAACCTTCGCTCTCATGCCTGCACAACCTAGTGATGATTGCAACGTTTGTGCGCCTTCTCATCGCGCAGGTTTGTTGGTGAAGAACACCAACAATGGCGACGCCTTTCGGTCTTTCGGACTTTCCGACTTTCACTCAATCAGCTATCGCCTGGTAAACAGACACCTTGAATATACCCTCAATCTCCGAATGTGATCCCCACATTTGCCGGTACAGTAATACAACCATTTTTTCTTTGGGATCTACCCAGTACGTTGTGGAAAAGGCTCCGCCCCACATATATGTACCTTCCTGCGCTGGGAATTTAGCGCTTGTCTTTTCAGTTGCAATGCCAAACCCCAGTCCGAACTTTTCGTTGTCGCCAAGCATAAGATCTCCGATCTGGTTCATTGTCATCATTCTTACAGCGTTTCGGCTGAGGATCTGATGCCCGTTATAGGTACCTCCATTTAATAGCATCTGTAAGAATACCCCGTAATCGTAGAGAGTGGACGATAGACCTCCTCCTCCGCTGAAGTACGTCTTAACCCGCAGAGGATAATTCATGGCCAGGCCTTTTTCACCGAAGGCATATTCTTGTTTTTTAAGATGACCTAAGGAATCTTCGATGAAGAAGTTTACCAATCTACCCGCTTTTTCCTTTGGGACATTGAAATAAGTGTCGTTCATGCCCAGCGGAATGAAAATGCGTTTGAGAAAAAATTCGTCCAACGTCATTCCTGACCATATTTCTACAAGCCGCCCAAGTAGGTCCGTATTTAGTCCGTAGGTCCACTTCTCTCCGGGGTTATGCATTAAGGGCAATTTGCCAAGCCGCATCATGGCATCAGACAATTTATCATTATGAACATCCAGCCCGGCAGTAATGTTGTTTTTTGCATAGATTGAGTTTGCTTCCTTGCTGCCGATCGTGGCATATCCAATTCCTGAAGTATGTGTGAGCAGATCACGAATCGTAACATCCCTCTTCGCAGGAACGGTTGTATAGGTAGAATCTTTCTCGTTGAATTTATCTAACAGCGTGGCCTTCTCGAAGGTGGGTATATATTTTGAAACAGCATCGTCTAAAAGGAACTTCCCTTCTTCGTACAACATCATCACAGCGACGCTCGTGATTGCCTTGGTCTGCGAAGCGATCCTGAAGATCCCGTCTTTTGCTAGCGGAGTTTTAGTGTCGTCGTCATTATATCCGAAGGATTTATAATACACTATTTTCCCGTTTCGGATTATCAGCGCGGCAGCGCCATTCATCCACCCCTTGTCAACCCATGATTTCATATTGACATCAATTCGCTTCAATCTTTCTGTTGAAAAGCCAGCTGCTTCTGGTGTTGTCGCTGCCGTTCCTTTCTGAGCCAAAGCTCCGGTTGACACGCACAATGAAATGAATAGGGAGTGAATAATAGTTCGCACTGTTCTAACCCAGTTAAGTTTGAGTTTCGTAGTTAATTTAGTGAATCCATGGTGGTTTCCACCGACGCGATACACTTTTTTCAATGCCGCAATTCCGTGACAATGAACTTAGATGCCGGACAGTTGGCGTTTACTACGACCTTAAAAGATTAAGTGGTCCAACTGAAAAAATGCTTAAAATCGAATGATCTGTGCTTGTCAGTAAAGGCTGAACCGCTACTTTTGCTCTTGATTGTTAAGGTCAGACCTGATGTGCAAATTTGTTACCGTTGTTTCGATTTTCTTGCTTGCCTCATGCGCTCTTCCAATGTATCGGTACTATTATGATTCGCCAATCCCTCTACAAAACGATAATTACACTTTGTCAAAAAACACTGACGCGACGAGCATATTGAAGTCGAATGAAGTGCCAATTGCAAGCCGTGATTTAGAAATCTTTGACACGCGGGGTGTTGCGATAGATACAGGAATAATTTCTAACGATTCCGTACCTCGGAAATCAAATCTTCAGCCCAATTCACAGACTGAAAAGGAAGCGAAAAAAAAGATGTACCTGGAGAAGAAAAAAGCCTATATGGAAGCAAAGAAAGCTTATGCGGCCACAAAGGATAAACGCAAGGATGGATTTGCAGTGGCGGGTGCGATTTTTTTTACGGTAGCATTTCTTTGCCTGGCCAGCTACAGCGGGGTAGCTATTGTTTTTGGAATTTTAGGACTCATCGCCAGTATACTTGGCCTCAAAAGCAGGTTATGGGGAATGTCCGTCGGTGTACTTATCGCTGCAGGCGTAATTCTTACCCTCTATATAATCCTGCACATAATGATTACTGGATCAGAATAGGTAGTTCCATAGCCACAAATGTACAGCTTAGGGATTCTTACCCTTTGCTAAAATAGCGAGAGCTGAATTTGTAATGTTGACGGCTCATTAATTCCCACGTGGTGCATATCTGTTTTTCGAATATGATATAGTTTGGATTCTTTGTCGCGTGAGGCGATAATGATCTGCGTATTACCCGCCACGGGAAAGAACATCTCCTTTACGATCTTCGGTGTATTATTGTGTTTGGACAAATGTGACAGGAACAAATGGGTCATGAACGACGGTCGGTGTGCAATAAATAGTTGCATCGCCTGCTTATTCGATAAGTGGCCCTTATCACTGCTGATGCGGTTCTTCAGCGATCGCGGATAACCGCCGTTCTCAAGCATTGCCTCGTCGTAGTTTGCTTCCAGGAATGCTGCATGGCACTGCCGGAAATAGTGAATGACATTTTCGCATGCTATTCCTAGGTCCGTAAAAATGCCGACACTCACTGTGTCGCTTGAAACGATGAAACTATGTGGATCGCACGCGTCATGGTGCTTAGGGAATGCGATGACTTTCAGATTTCCATAACAAGACGGCTCGTGGGGCCGAATTGCGAATATCCTGTCTTCACTTATTTTAACGTTCCCATATTCAAGGGTTCCCGGAGTAATATGTATGGGTAGCCGATGCTTTTTGGCTAAAGTTGAAATTCCATGTATGTGATCACCATGCTCATGTGACACAAATACCGCCTTTACATTTTTGATTGAAAGTCCCAGTCTTTTCATCCGTTTTTCGACCTCGCGACAGGATATGCCTCCATCAATTAAGACAGCGTCTTCCTGGTTACCGACGTAGTAACAGTTGCCATTACTTCCGGAATTCAATGAGGCGATAAAAAGAGACATAGGTGATCAGGAAAAAATAAGCAATCCGAAATTGCGGTCCTTTAAAATTTCCATACAATGTAAATGTTCGCGTTAGCACTGCAAAACAAAACCAGCAAAAGCTCCAAAACAATGATTTCAACAAACGGGGAAAATTAATCCACAACAGACTTTCTGCCTTTTTTGCAGATGTTTCTCATTCCATTGAACCTCAAAGAATTTACCGGTGTTGCTTCAATAAAGGCAACTACAATGAAAACGAATGACTTGATAGCAAACGCACAGACATCGATCAAGGCGTCTGTCGATAGAGTTTGGGATGCATTCACAAACCCCGAAACCATAAAGAAATATATGTTCGGCACAACGGTATCATCTGACTGGAAAAATGGAAGTCAGATTACCTGGAAGGGAGAGTGGAAAGGAAAAGCCTATGAGGACAAAGGTGAGATCAAACAAATCAAACCGAAGACATTTCTTCAATATACCCATTTTAGTCCCTTGACTGGTGAGCCTGATGTTCCGGAAAATTATCATAACGTCACCATCAAGCTTACGCCGCAGAACGGATCGACGGCCGTCCTTCTTTCACAGGACAATAACAAGACTGAAGATGCCCGACAGCATTCCGAAAACAACTGGACGATGATGCTTTCAGAACTAAAGAAATTGTTGGAAGGTAAATAATTCAATCTCGTCCTATCCCCTAACATTGAGCAAGGAACACAACCGGAAGGTTACTCTACGTTTGCACATTGCTGTACATGGCACACCGAACCCCGACGGGGTGACATTATTATAGAAGTTGTTGAAAGGACGATACCAAACCCTGAAGGGGTGACATTATTCCACGAATGGTTCAAATTATCATAATGACATTATGATAGAATAATCTTTTCGTTTAGCGGGGGCAGAACAGAGTAAGCTTTTTCGAGCCCAATATCAGCGACTATCCTTTGCGTTGGCCTAATCAGACGGTTTGGATTCGGCAATACCCGTCGATAGTGTCTGGTATTGTGCACGTTTTCATTGGTACCGGTTTATGATCCCGCGGCGTTAAATGTGTTTGACCACCTTTCAGGCGGTATTACTACCATAAAACGATCATTTCCTGTCACAAATACACCTTGACAATGGCGATATCTACCGCAATTCGTTTCTTAGCTAAAGATCCTGATAGCGTACTTATAAAGAGGCGGTAGCTGGGTAGGTGAAATAAAAACGCGTACACTTAAATTCTCAAACTTTGAAGGCCTTAAAAAACATGTCAGCGAGCGTATTGACGTTGGCATTTCTATTTTCCTGCAACGACTCAGACGAATTTGTTGAGAACACTGTCTTGCGGAATAACCTGAATGGGACGTGGACTCGGGAACTGACATCCCAGTCTGATGCTTACTACATCTATAATCATCATGAAATTACTTTTCACGAAGGTAGGGTTGATTGGCATGACAGTATAGCTGTTTTAGATCAATTTAATCCAAGTGCTAGCATTATCTCGACAATGACGGGCTCTTGTCCGCTATTATATGCATCCAATGATGGTGTTGAACATTACAAACCAACAGATATGGATGGTTATTCGTTTGCTAAACTTTCGGGAAATGACATCCTCTGGGTGCTCACGGATCAATTTACTGAAAACGTATATAAGGAATATACAGTGAATGGCTCCGTGTTCACATTTAAAAGTGAATTTGAATCATCTCCTCATTATTTCCCCGTTCAAACATCAAGGGTTGTTTTTAGCCAGGACCAAAAGACAGTGACGTTCTGCGAACCACGAGACACTAAGTGGTGCTATGACTTCGTGAGAAAATAATCGTTTATCATCGCATGGGTTATTCGTGCATCGGTTTGAAGCAATAAGCCCGTATAACGGGTTGGATCATCCCATAAAAGAAATGCCTAATCTCTTTCAGGAGAAGAACATTGAGCAAGAAACACCAACCCCGAAGGGGTGACATTATTCTACGAATGATTCAAATTATCATAATGATTTTATGTTGGAATAATCTTCACGTTTGACAGCGATGGCCAACGAGACACCATTTCGAGGCCAAATCCGTCGGGGTGACACTATTATGGGTATGCGATTGATATGCCTCACATTATTTAATCAGGATTTCCTTTGCCAGAAATGCATAGCACAACGGTGATAAATTTCTATTTTCATTCATTGTTAGTGTTGAATTGGAACATTGCGATTCCACTAGGGATAACACGTTCTGAATCTACGTTGTGTATTAATTCATATTTGTTATGCCTGGCACATTTTCTCAATTGTACGTTCAAGTTGTATTTGCCGTTGGTAGGAGGCAAAATCTAATAGGCAAACCCTGGAGCGAAGAGTTATTTAAATACATTTCTGGAATTATAACGGCTAAAAAACAAAAATCAATAATCGTTAACGGTATGCCTGATCACATCCATGTATTCATAGGCTTGCGACCTTCGACGGCCTTATCTGACGTTGTACGCGATATCAAAAACAATTCAACGAATTTTATAAATGAGCGTCATTTTGTAAAAGGAAAATTCTTTAGGCAGGAGGGATTTGGAGCTTTTTCGTATTCGCAGTCACACATTAAAAGTGTATATGATTACATTTTACACCAGGAAGACCATCACGCAGGAAAGACCTTCAATGATGAATACATTGAAATGCTGGAGCAGTTCGAAATAAAATACGATGAAAAATTTTTGTTTGATTGGATTGACACGTAGCATTTAACATAACGTTTCAAAAAAATCCATTATAGGCAATGGCATTCTGTGAGCTTCGTAATCATTTGTTGAATTGTGATGCACGCCGTGAAATAATGTCACCCCTTCGGGGTTTGATGATTAGGTCTTATCGTGCGTGCTACAATAATGCCACCCCTTCGGGGTTTGATGTCTACGTCTCATCGTGCGTGCTACAATAATATCACCCCTTCGGGGTTTGATGTTCAGGTCTTATCGCAAGCTTGCTCTTCCAATAACCGTAACCAAAATAAAGCATAAGCCCAAACGCCATCCAACCAAAAAATACCAGCCAGCTGCGGGCGGGTATTTCGATCATCAGATACATACAACATAACATTCCCAACACCGGGATCAATGACAATTTTTTAAGGAAGCTCGCAACGGTAACAACGAACGTGATGATTATAAAAATCAAAAACAAAATTTCCTGGTGCGATTCATGCGTGAGGTTGGTCACAGATCCGACTAATCGTTCCCTGAATCCGTAAATGAATACAATAAAAAGAATAGGCACGACCCATTGACCGTTGATATAAGGGAGATTAAATCTTTTTTCCTCTGATTTTTCTTTCCGAGGAAGTAAGAGCACCCCCCCGCATACAATCGCAAAGGCAAACAATGTTCCAATACTTGTAAGGTCTGTCATCAATCCGCTTTCAATAAACAATGATGGAATAGCTACGATTACCCCGGTAACGATCGTTGCAAATGCCGGCGTCTGAAATTTTGGGTGAATCTTTCCAAATCGTTTTGGCATCAATCCATCACGGCTCATACTCATCCATATTCTGGGTTGACCGATTTGAAATACGAGCAGCACGCTTGTCGCTGCAACCACGGCGCTTACCGACACAAAGAATCCAACTTTCGCCAGATTGATTTTTTCAAATACGTATGCCAGGGGGTCTGCCACGGTATCGAACTCAGAATAGTTCACCATTCCGGTTATGACAAGCGTCACGATTACATAGATCACGGTACAGAGAATCAACGAATAGATCATTCCCCGCGGAAGGTCACGTTGTGGATTGGCGCATTCTTCCGCCGTCGTTGAAATGGCATCAAACCCGATGTATGCAAAGAATACAGCCGATACACCCTTGAGTACTCCTGTAAAGTGGTTGGGCATGAACGGCGTCCAGTTATCGGGATTGATATAGAAAATTCCAATTCCCACGACCACAGCAAGTACCACCAGCTTTAAGCCAACCATAAAGTTTGCGCTGGACCGGCTTTCTTTAATGCCCACAAGGGCTAACATGGTTATTAGGACGATGATGACAAAAGCGGGGATGTTACAGATCAGTTTGTAACCACCAATTAGAGGCGCCGTTGCCCAGGCAAGATGTTCGGTAGGTGCACCGTCGGCTACTGCGGCATCGAACACAATTTTAGCAGTGGCTGAATCGGTTGACATCCACGTCGGAAGATGTATTCCCACACCTTCGAGGAGATTGACGAAATAGCTGCTCCAGGAGATCGACACAACAACGTTTCCGATAGAATACTCCAGTATCAGGGCCCACCCTATAATCCATGCGATTAACTCACCAAAGGTTACATATGAGTAGGTGTATGCACTGCCCGCAACTGGCACTCTTGACGCAAATTCAGCATAGCATAAGGCCGTAAAACCACACGTTACGGCGGTTATAAGAAATAGGAAAACAACGCCGGGACCACCGTCATAAGCGGCTTGTCCGATAGTCGAAAATATCCCGGCACCTATTACAGCCGCAATTCCCATTGAAGTCAAGTCCCGAACCCCCAGCACTTTCTTAAGTTCAGGCGACCCATGAGCGTCGTTTGTACCATGGCTAACATCGTTGAGGATAGCTGAAAGAGGTTTCTTTCTAAAAAGGGAATTCGCCATTTAATTTGGTTTAGGAGGCCTCAAAATAGTTGATTTTTTTGACTTAAATTAGAGCCTCAATTGATGCCTATTTTTTAATCACTGTTTATTCCATTTTTTTTGATGCATACATCGAGGGAGGAGAATCAAAGCGAACCAACCCAACTGGGTCCCAAAACGAACATTACCGCTGAGGAACTTAACCAACTTCCGTTGAAAGCCTTTTCTGGTAAAGTGACGTTGGTAACGGATGCCTCGAAGCTTGCGGCAGTGGTTAAGGAAATTGAAAAGCATGATGTGCTGGGATTCGATACTGAAACCCGTCCGAGCTTTAAAAGAGGACAAACTTATAAGGTTGCATTGCTTCAACTAGCTGTTCCTAACAAAGTTTTTTTATTCCGTATCCATCAAACAGGGCTGCCCCACGAAATTATCTCCCTCTTCGAAAATACGGACATCATTAAAGCAGGCGTGGCTATTCACGATGATATCAAAGCGCTGCAAAAGATCAACAAGTTTCAGCCAGTATCTTTCATTGAATTGTCGACAATGGCAAAGGCATCAGGCCTTCAGGTCGAAAGTGTGAAAAAGCTCGCCGGACTTTTACTAGGTTTCAGAATTTCGAAAAGTGCACAGACTTCAAATTGGGAAGCGCCATCACTTACAGAAAAGCAAATAGAATACGCAGCTACCGATGCCTGGGTCTGTCTCGAGATTTATCAGCACCTGAAGCGAAATTATTTTCACGTCAAAGCGTAAAGCGCTCAAACTAATCCTCTCATGAGTGTAAAGATCCTGGAGAAAAAAACTCTTTCGGAAAATTGGTACAAACTCTACAAGTTTACCTATTCGATTACAGACAAACACGGCAAGGAACTCATCCAAAGTCGAGAAGCATACGATCGAGGTAACGGCGCAACTATTCTCTTATATAATAGAGTGCAACGCAACGTTATCCTCACGCGCCAGTTCCGGTTGCCTACGCTTGTCAACGGCAACGAGAGTGGGATGTTGATCGAGGCGTGCGCTGGACTGCTTGATCTTGACAATCCCGAAGAATGTATTCGTCGTGAGACGGAAGAGGAAACCGGATACCGCGTAGAACACGTTCGCAAAATTTTTGATGTGTACATGTCACCGGGATCTGTCACCGAGATATTACACTTTTTTGTTGGCGAATATTCTGCATCCCAAAAAGTCCATGAGGGCGGAGGCGTTGACGAAGATGAAAATATTGAAGTCCTGGAAATTAATTTCGACAAAGCTTACTCGATGATAGCATCCAGCGAGATCAGAGATGCAAAGACTATCATCCTCCTACAGTATGCAAAGCTGAACAATCTTTTGTAATCCGCAGCCGACTCTAAAAAAAACAAGGAATACCGGACACATGCTTATTAGTGCATGCGTGAAAGGGTGCGTAGGTTTGAGGTGATGCGTAAACGTCAAATGCATTTCACGCAAAGGCCACGAAGAGGGCCCACAAAGTCCGCAAAGTAGATTTAACGTTGTGTGTTATGAATGAAAATGAGTTATCGTACCAGATAATTGGTATTGCTATTCAGCTCCACAGAAACATGGGTCCAGGCCTTCTCGAGTCTGCCTATGAAAACGCGCTTCGTCATGATTTGGAATTGGCGGGATTGATCGTAAGAAATCAGGTACCAATGCCCATGGTCTACAAAGAGATAAGACTGGAAGTTGGCTATAGGATTGACCTTGTAGTGAATGACAAAGTTTTAATAGAAGTCAAATCAATAGAGACATTGGCTCCGGTTCACTTCGCACAAACTCTCACATACCTGAAATTGTCGGGTCTCAAGCTCGGCCTGCTAATTAATTTCAACGTCAAGACCCTGAAGGACTCCATTCATCGCGTAGTGAACAACCTGTAGCATTTACTCTGCGGCCTTAATGCATTCATTTTGCGCCCTTTGCGTGAACCTGCATTTGAATTTTGCACACACCCCTTTCTACCCGTAAATCTCATTCAACACGCCCGCCAACCTTACCCCTGCCTGCAGCAGCCGCTCACGTACGATATGAAAATTAATATAGGAATACAGATACCCTAGTTTGCCTTCATCAATGTTGTACACCTGTTTGCGATAGCTCATACTTTCGGTAGCCCAGTCGCGCACATTGGTTTTTTGCCAGGCTGCTAACTTCGTTGCGTCCGGTTTTTCCAACGATTCAGCCAGCTCGGTAAAGCTCAAACGAGCGTCATCCACCATATCGCTATCCCAAACACGGTGAAGATTGCTATCCGTCCGGAACCAGCTAACTTTAACATCATTTCCACCACGGTCATTACCGCCGCCGACATGCAACGGTTGATGTACGTCTCCGATAAGATGAAGTAACATTTTTAACTGCTCGACCTCTTCCTTAGGGTTAAGTTTTTTTGATTTCAACGCGGCAATTATTTTCTCAATGGTTTGTATAATGTCTCCGTTGGGATTCTTTTCGCTTTGGTCGTATGACTGGCCGTCCTGAATAGTTACCCAGTGCCAATCGGCAGTGAAGTTCCACGCGGTATCCGACCTGATCTCATCCATCCAGGTGCTGGCCATTGCAAGAGATTGACCACCAAGGATGCGCTGTAACTCTTTCCTGGCTTTCTTGTTGAGGTACTTTTCAGCGACCAGGCCCGTGGCACGATGACCCGTGGGTCCCCAGGCTGACGCGCTCACAGCGACGAAAAGTATAAGCGGAATAATGACGAATTTTTTCATGTGAATTTTGTGAACTAACGTAGTGTATGTAGGTACAGATGGGTAGTAAATAGTGCGACAATTTGTTCAATTTCCTTCAAAGCAAAATGATCTCTCCGTTAATTTAAATTCATATCTTTAATAAATGGCTTTAGCATGCCCCAAACGGTAAAACTTTCCGCATTTCTGGTGGCCAATCAGCTGGATATAAAAGGGATTAAGACATTCCTGGACATCAAACCGTTGGCAGATACTTCTTCGGAACTTTTCTACCGCTTTTCTGACGCAAAATTTCAATACTACTTCAACTTTGGAGTCATCGTCCTCGCCGGTTACACTGAGGATGAAATGAAGTGGTCAATAAAAGCAATAAAGGAGTACCAACGCAACGCACTGAACAATTGGTTGCGCGATGACCTCCTGATAGAAACGCAGGAGGGAAAACAAATCGTCTTCGACTACGCAAAACTGATTGTCGACAAGTGTGACGATAAAGTGATCCGTATCGCGATGTTTAACCTTGCTCAGTCTGTTGCCCTGGATCATTATCACGATGTCACTGAAACCTTGCTCACCGAGGTAAAAAGCTTTGCGAATCAGCTGGAAGAAACGGGTAAGCTAAAAATCAGCCGCAAGAACATGATGCGGTTTATTGGGCGGGCTCTCAACACGCAAAATGATATCGCAGAGAATATATACATTTTTGATGCACCGGACCTGGTGTGGGATGACGAATCCCTCGACAAACTTCATCAGGGATTGAGCAAACACTTCGACCTCAAGGTAAGATTCAGTGAAATTGAATACACATTGCGTATCATTGAAGATAACTTGTCCGTTTTCCGGGAAATTATCAATCAGCGCGAAAGCAGTATTTTGGAATTAATAATTATCATTTTGATTTTAGTGGAAATTGTAGACCTGCTTATAACAAAGCTGCTTAAACTTTACTGATCCACACCTCCTATGAAGAAAGAACTTGTCTTGGGTTTTGATATACAAGCTCAGCCAGATGAAGTCACGTGCGGACCGACATGTTTACATGCACTTTACAATTACTACGGAGATCCGATCGCGCTTGCTGATGTCATTAAAGAAGTAAAAAAACTTAGGTTAGGCGGAACATTAGCGGTCATGTTAGGACATCATGCCTTAAAGCGTGGGTATTCGGCACACATTTACACATATAATCTGAATGTTTTCGATCCTACCTGGTTTAAGGACTCATCAAAACAAATGAAACAGCACCTTAAGGCGCAGATGAAATTCAAACACAAGAGAAGGAAACTGCAGGCAGCATCGGCGGCGTACATCAAATTTCTGGAGGCGGGTGGCGAATTGAGATCCTCTGAATTGGATGAGAACCTGATAAAGGACTATATGAATCGTTCGATACCAATCCTAACCGGATTGAGTGCCACATACCTTTATGGCACTCCTCGGGAAATTCCTCAACTCGATATTTACGATAGCATCAAAGGAGAACCGTCCGGTCACTTTGTCGTTATTACGGGGTACGACGAAAGCAAGAAGTGTGCATATATCGCTGATCCTATGGAACCCAACCCGCTGGGTAAGGGTCAGGTGTATAGCGTCAGTTTTGCGAGACTGATAAACAGTATAATGCTCGGCATTGTAACGTATGATGCGAATTTGCTTGTGATAGAACCGAAAGAGAAAAAACCTCATGCCTAAACTTATCATAGTAGAGAACCCCGACAATTGGCAAATCGACCTGGAAGACACTGAGGTGATCACACCTTCAGCGTATATTTCCGGCGATGATTACAAAGAACCAAAAGGCTTGAAAGTAATCAACCTCTGCAAGTCTTATCAATATCAAAGCACAGGATATTATGTTTCACTATTGGCAGAGGCAAGAAAACACAAAGTCCTGCCGGATGTCAACACGATACAAAACCTTCGCTTCCCGTCTATTCTGCGAGAGGACTCCCAGGACTTTGATGACCTGATCCAGGCTTCGTTCAAGACTGTCACTACCGACAAGGTAGAGTTCGATATTTACTTCGGAATTACGCAAGAGGAAGACCTTCACCCATTGGCGAAGCAACTGTTTCAGTACATACAGGCGCCTTGTCTTATGGCTACGTTCACCAAGCGAACGAAGTGGGTATTGCGAAGTATCAAACCAATAAGCCTGGGAGAAGTGCCTGATGAGGATAAGCCGCTTTTGCGTATGGCGGCGGAGCGGTACTTGCGACGTAAACGGGATGTCCAGCCCGACAAAAAGAAATATGACCTGGCGATCCTTGTCGATCCACACGATCCGAATCCACCTTCAGACGAAAAAGCACTCCAAAAATTTATCAAGGCCGGAGATCAGGCGGGATTTAACGTGGAACTCATCACGAAAGACGATTTTGAAGAGCTTATCCAGTACGATGCTTTATTTATTCGCGAGACTACATTCGTAAATCACCACACTTTCAGATTTGCCAAGAAGGCCCAGTCGCTTGGTCTTTGCGTGATTGACGATCCTGAATCTATCCTGAAGTGCACAAACAAAGTGTACCTAAGCGAACTACTCACTACTCATAAGATACTGACACCCGAGTCCTATGTTGTTAGCAAAGAAAATCAAAAGAGTCTTCCCGACAAGATGGCCTATCCATTCATTCTCAAGCAACCGGATGGTGCTTTTAGCAAAGGTGTTTTCAAGATCAAAGACGCAGACGAATACAAGCAGGTCTGTAACACAATGTTTCAGAAGTCGGAATTGCTTATCGCTCAGGAATTTCTGCCAACTACCTTTGACTGGCGTGTAGGAATTATCGATGGCAAGCCTCTATTTGTTTGCAAATATTATATGGCGTTGGAGCATTGGCAGATCGTAAATTGGAACTCCGAGAAAGAGGACCAGGAAGGAAAAGTGGAACCGGTCGCGGTAGATCAGGCGCCATCAGGCCTCATAAGAACCGCTTTAAAGGCGACAGCGTTGATCGGAAAAGGTTTGTACGGAGTAGATATGAAAGAGGTTGATGGAAAGTTTTATGTCATCGAGATAAATGACAACCCGAATATTGACTCGGGAATGGAAGACAAGATCTTGAAAGATAAATTGTATGCAACGATAATGGATGTATTTTTGAACAAGATCAAAGCAGATAAGTGATGGATCAGCCAACGCGTATTCATTTGTTTCAGGGTTATGGAGTAGAGTTGGAGTACATGCTTGTCGACAGGGATACGCTTGAGATCAAGCCGATTACTGATGAGTTGCTGAAACATGTGCTTGGCGAATACGGAAGCGACGTTGAGAACGGTGTTGTTACATGGTCGAACGAGCTTGTACTGCACGTTGTTGAGCTAAAGTCAACGAAGCCTGAAAGTAACTTTTCGGCACTTGAGCTTGCGTTCGTTGAGAATGTAAAACGCATAAATTCCATCTTGCAACGATGGAACACCATGCTAATGCCAGGGGCTGCTCATCCGTTCATGGATCCGTTGAAGGAGACTAAGCTTTGGCCTCATGAGAATAATGAAGTATACGCGATATACAATAAGATCTTCGATTGCAAGGGACACGGATGGTCGAATTTGCAGAGCACGCACCTCAATCTTCCTTTTTATGACGATGAAGAGTTCGCCAAACTTCACGCAGCGGTTCGAATAATTCTGCCAATACTTCCCGCTCTTTGCGCCAGCTCTCCTATGCTCGATGGCCGGCTGACAGGAATGTTGGATACACGGCTAAAGTATTATAAGACCAATCAGTCACGTATTCCTTCCATAACAGGGAGAGTGATTCCGGAGGCGGTGTTTTCCCGACGAAACTATCTCAACACTATCTACGAAAAGATAAAAAATGATATTGCTCCCTTCGATCCGGAGCAGGAACTTAATCCTATCTGGGTTAATTCGAGAGGTGCGATCCCAAGATTTGATCGTGGTTCAATTGAGATCAGGATCATGGATATTCAGGAATGCCCGGCGGCAGACCTTGCTATTGTAGCTTTTGTGATTGAAGTCATTAAAGCATTGACCGCCGGTAAGTTTATCGATCATGAAGCTCAGATCAAGTGGAGAACGGATGTACTTGCTCTATTGCTGGATCAGACTGCAGAAAAAGCTCAGGATGCAGTGATCGCCAATGTCGAATACCTGAATGTGTTTGGTTATCCCGACAAATCGGCAACAGCGGGACAACTATGGCGTCACATTCTCGATTCAATGTTGAAAGAAAGCAATGGAACGCTTCAAAGGTGGAAACCTCAACTAGATGTAGTCATCGACAAAGGAACTCTTGCCAGCAGGATCTTGAAGTCGCTTGATCACGGCCAGTCACGGGAAAGCGTCATTTCTGTTTATAAGGAACTGTCTGCGTGCCTTGCTGAGAACAGAATGTTCGTCCAATAGATAACAGCGTTTACGTGGTATGAAGCTAAGACCCGTAGTCACTTGTGAGCACGCCGGAAATATTGTGCCGTTGAATTATGCTCATCTGTTCCATGGCAAAGAGGACATTCTTCAATCACACAGAGGTTGGGATCCGGGTGCCGTCGATGTAGCATCGGCGCTCTCGAAGGAGCTATTGGCTCCCTTTTTTATTTGTGAAACAACACGGCTACTTGTCGAACCGAACCGTTCGCTGCATAGCGAGTCGCTGTTTTCAGAATATTCACAAGGATTGACAGAAACAGAAAAAGATCATCTGTTACAGAACTACTATCATCCTCACCGAACCACTGTTGAGCAACTCATCCGGAATTCAAAGGACGCAACCCTGCACCTGTCAATCCATACCTTCACGCCCGAATGGGATGGACTGCGAAGAATAGTGGATCTGGGGTTGCTGTTTGACCCGGAAAGGAAAAACGAAACAAAATTCTGCGAGGACTTTAGAAACAAACTCAAAAAATTCGCTGACTATAAACATTGAATTCAACGAACCATACAAGGGCATCGATGACGGATTTACTACATATCTGCGAACGCAATTCGGCGACGATCAATATCTTGGTATTGAAATAGAGATCAATCAAAAATTCGTGGGGACGGAGACGTTAAAGGCAATAACGGGAGCGCTGTCCGAGAGTCTTCGAAGCTTTTGCGAACCTTGCTGACAAAGATGCTTCGCTACTCGCATGATTCCAGATACACACCATTTCTTGATCATGGCAGCCATCAATTGCCACGAACTTCAGTTCGTGGAGTCATTACAAACACCAATCCGGGCTTTAGCCCAATCGATCACACAATGAAATGGATATTATTATTGGGCTAAAGCCCTAAATCATTCTCAACTTTAATCCGCCCCGACGCGTCGGGGCGGCAATTGATGAATGTTGTCTTGACTACAGGATCTCAATCCGAAAGCAGCATTGCGCTTTGACGCACGACTATTGATGACACTCACTTTGACGCCAACGGGGTGACTGTGTATCCAGCTTCACGAAGCAGGTGGATAAGTCCATTCTTGCCGCTGAGGTGTAACGCTCCCACTGCAATAAATGTCTGTTGTTCCTTCATAAGTGACGGAAGTTGCCCGATCCAGTTTTTGTTTCTGTCATCGAGCAAAACCTTAGCTTCCTGTTCTGAATAGGTTTGCACCGCTAGCAGTTCTTCGAGTTTCCCAAGGTCTCCGTCGCGATAGGATTTGTTCATGAGCATCAATTCTTCTTTGGCTTTTTCCTTTTCGTTCACAAATTCCATCAACATCACCGCCTGGCGTTCAATGGTGAACTGGTTGAACAACGCGTTCACCTGAACCTCAAAAGATTCGAGCCCAACTAATTTTTTGCCTTCTTTCTTTCCAACTTGCTGTAGATACAGGTCCATCGGAACATCAGCGGACCCGTTAAGTGGAAAATACTTTTGCTGGAGCATCGTCATCAGAAAGATCTGAATAGTCATTGGATTCATTCCATTGAAGATCTTAAGGTCGTAGCCGGATAATTCTTTTAACCACGACGCCGTTTTTTGGTAATCTTCGGGCGCGAGCAGTTTATCCAGTGTGGTTTCGTGCAGACGTGCAGCTACCATCATTTTTACCGTCATTGTGCTGTCCAGAAGCAGTTCGCCAACCAGTGTTTTGCTTTCGCTGAATTTGTCCATCACCCGTGCCAGGCTATCAATATACCTCGCACCCATAAGATGGAATGTTCCAAACAGGTAAGAAGGTTGTGAGAGATCCTTTCCGGTAATCTGCCAAAAAACAGAATTTTCAACCTGCCAGTTGGCGGGCAAGTTTTGTGGCGTCTGACCGAATACTGAGGACGGCCACGAATAAATCAATACAACAACAAAAAAGTATATGCGGGGTTTCCAAGTTCTACCCATGAATATCGCTTAACAGATTCTTTAATTTTTCAAGATGGTTTCCGTAAAGCTTTTTGAGATACCAGCTGGCAAACCTTGTACTGAAGAAAAACAGAAGTCCCCCAAACACTGTCAGGAACAGTATTGTCCTTGGCTTCATCAAGTTCTCAAAGAAGGCTTCAGCACCTCGTTCTATACCGGCAAATAAAAGCGCCAGGCAGAAATATACAGGATAAAGTACGGTGTAACTCCGTTTATAAAAATTCAAATAGCTTGTCACACTTTTAATAAGCGAAATAAGGTTTTCCCTAATGGTTTCATTTGCCGGATTGAAACGGTTCAATAGTATGAGCTTTTTCACGTAAACGAAAGTGAAAGCAAGGCACATCAGGATGAATGAAATTGACAGCCACTTAGCTGCGCCGGAAGTAAATACAAATGCGTATACAAGCAATCCAATACTTACGAATATGGTAAAGATCAATTCGAACCACACGTTTCGTTTCAGCTTGTCAATAATGGAAATGCTCCTTCCTTTTAACATGGAGGCGATCTCTTTCTCGTCCTTTGGCTGAAAAGCGGGCTCGCTATTTTTCCAGATACTTTTTAATTCTTCAAGTTCCATGGTCAATTGCTCATGAGCTTTTTAAGTTTTTCACGTATGCGGTTCATGCGTACTCTCACATTGTTCTGAGTAATTCCGATCGTCTCCGCGATCTCTTCATAGGGCACTTCTTCAAGGGCCATCATGATCATCGCTCGTTCGATTTCTGATAACTGGCGGATGGCCGAGCGAAGGCGTTGTATATTTTCTTCGCGCTCGTCACCCCAGGAATCGGAAATGTTCAAGTGCAATTCCTTCAGGTCTTCCGTCTTCACGTTCCTTGTTTGCTTTCGAAAACCTGAAATCGCGGTATTTAAGGCGATCCTGTACATCCAGGTAGTGATCTTTGCTTCACCCCGGAACGAGGAAAAAGACTTCCACAACTGCAATACGATCTCTTGAAAAAGATCATTCCGAACATCGGGATCATTCTCATACATGATACAGACCTTGTGGATCAAGCCCTGATGTTCATTGATTAGGCTAATGAATTTTTTTTCTTCCTCAATTACCAAGAGAGAGTGGCTTTTTTTCTTGAATAGGTCGAAGGTAGAGAAAGATAATTACAGGGGGAAGGAGGGAGGATAAATTGCCCGGGCGACACCAGACAAGGCGCCGTCCGGGAGAAGGATTTTATAAACTATTGAGGTATAAATGAAGTGCCTTTAATTCGAGGTCGGTGAGTTCTTTAGCCATCGGCCATGGCATTTGTTCTGGTTTCAGCACTTTTCCTTCCGGAGTAACTCCCGTCCGGAGGGTGCTGATGAACTGCTGATCTGTCCATTTGCCGGGATGACCCGTAGACGTTATGTCGGCCACCAGCGGATATCCGGGCGCAACGGGTTCACCACCTTTCATAGTTTCCCGGTGACAACCCTGACACGATGTTGAAAGATATTTTCCATATTCTATGGTCATCTCAGCTTTCACTTCTTTGACTAACTTCCTCGTGTGGTCTATCATTTCAGCAGGAAAAAGTGGAAGCTTTCCGAGGTCGGCCAGGACCTTTGCCAACGGGCCCAGGTTTGCTTCAGGTAGTACCCGGTCTACTTTCGGAAGGGTTGAACAATAGGCGATGATTGCGCCCATGTCGGTTTCACTCAACAGCGTATATTCATGCGCAGGCATAAAAATTAGCGGTGTACCACCTTTTGTAAGACCATGTTTTAACGCCCGCACGAAATCCATTTCACTATAGTCCGCTGGGCGGCCGCCCTTTCCTTTAGTAAGATTGGCTGCGGAGAGAACGCCAAACGCAGCGTCATTCACAAAAATTTTTCCGCCCAGGTCAGCACTATGGCAGCCTGCGCATCCCTTGGTTTTTACAAGTCGTGCGCCCAGGGCCAGCGATGCCGAATCCTTTCGGATGTCGATGGATTGAAGTTGAACGTCATACTTTTTATATAAACGTTGCTCTGTGCGGATATACACCTTTGCATAATAAACTGAACCCGCCAGGATGATCACCCCCAGAAAAATGCCTGTAAATTTTAAGATCTTCTTGATCATAGGATTTAAATCGTTTTTTAAGGCTTTTACGGCCCAACCTTAACGCAAAGCCTACGTTAAACGGAGCATCTTATCCGGCAAAAGGATTAACTATGAAGGAATATCTCCCCTTAGATTACTCACAAATCATTCCTGCAAACACTCCAGCCTTTTCTCAACCGTCAACCGCGGAGTTTACCGACTTTGATGTTATGGACAACGACCTGGGAAAGATGGCCATGAGCTGCCTGTCTTTGCCGCATATGCAGGTAGTTAAGTTTAATGGAGAAGTTCGTCAGAATGTGCATCTGAAAAAACAAGTAGAGGAGGAGACCACCGTCGATACATGCGTGTTTCTCGATGGCAATGTTGAATCTGAGTTCATGGGATTCAATGGCCGCTTTGTGATGAGAAAGGGTTATCAGAATTTTTTATATCAGCCCTCGAATGTTTCTGATCATTATTTTCCCAAACAGAATCTCAAGGTTTTTCACATTAATGTTGATCGTCAATATTATACCACCTTGTTGTGCGACCAGGAAAAGTGGTCTAGTGAACTGAAGGAAAAACTTCTAAACAAGGAACCGATTCAGGGATCCATGGATCACATGCAGGTCTCTCCGCAAATGTTTAACATCGTCAATGATATTCTCAACTGTCCCCTGAGCGGCAACCTACGGGCTATTATAATTGAAGCCAAGATCTTAGAATTTATTGCGTTGCAGCTAAACCAAATGGTAAAAGAAGACCATGGGAAGAGCACGCAAAAAATGAAACCGGCAGATCGCGATGCACTTTTCGCCTTGAAAGAGTTCCTCAACAAGACGTTTACGAAAGAGCATTCATTGAGGACACTATCGAAATCCTTTGGTCTTAACGAGTTCAAGCTCAAGCGGGGATTTAAAGAACTCTTTGGAACGACAGTATTCGACTACTTGCACGATCTTAAAATGGAATACGCCAGGCAAAGACTCTCAGCCGAAGATGTATTGATTAATGAAGTCTCGGGGCTGGTCGGTTACAAGAACCCCAATCATTTCTCTACGGCATTCAAGCGTAAATTCGGAATCAACCCTACGCAACTTAGAAGACTTTAGTACTGTCTTCAAGAGCGATTGCCTCCTTATCAGAGACCTAGGCTAAAGGAATGGGTTTTACAAACGAAATTAATGCCGGCGAACCTGGACGCGACGGATCTGTTTCAGTCCATCGAAATAATAGACAGATGTAAAAAAAGAAAAAGCTCCTTCGCAGTCTGCACTCGTCGAGTTGACATTGACGATTCGTGGATGGTGCAATGAGGTATTAAGTCCACTCAGCACAGCTCAGAATGACGGTTCTTATTAGTTAGGTTAATAGAGAGGGAAGATTACTTCCCTGACTTTTCAGGATGGTTGTCGAGATTGAAAAGCTCGTTCAAAATTTCAGACAACGATTCGGCGTCACCGCGTTTGCATGCGGCCTTTAAGTGAAGCACCGGATATTTAAGAATCTTTTGCATGAGTGACTTGCTCATCTCTTCCAGCATCTCGGCTTCACCTGGTTTTGCATTCTTAATATACCTGGCAATCTCTTCCTTGCGGATCTGCTCGAGCGTATTCTTTAGCTTCTGTATAGTAGGAGACACTACCATTTCTTTTGACCAGTCGCCGAATTCGTGTTTCGCTTCTGAAATTATCGCCTGAACCCGTGGTATGGAAGCCTTTCTCTTTTCCAACGCTTCGTTCGTCTTCTCCCTGATATCATCAAGGTTGTACAGCACTGCGCCGGCAATCTCTTCAACTTCACTATCCACACTACGCGGCATAGACAGGTCGATAAAATATTTATGCGAGTTGATCCTGAGTGCACGTATCATTTCTGATGTGATAAGGGGAACATTTCCCGATACTGAACTTATAATAACATCAGCCTTGGCGATTTCTACAGCAAGCTCATCGATAGAACCCCACTCGAAGCCACAACGCTCGGCAAGCTTTTGTGCTTTTTCAGCAGTACGATTGAGAATCTTTGCGTTTGCCAATCTTGAGCTTATTAGGTTAAGGCAAACGTCATGGCCAATCTCGCCCACACCTAAAACTAATACTCGGGGCTCACGAATTCCTGTTGTCAAATCATCTGCAAGTTCTTTTGCCGCATATGAAATAGACGCCGCGCCATCGCGGAAGGAAGTCTCCTGAACAACTCGCTTGTTCGCAAAGAAAATTGTGTGCATTAAGCGATGAAGGAATGGACCCGCCATGTTTTCATCGGCACTCCATTGGTAAGCTTTTTTTACCTGACCACTTATCTGAAGATCTCCGATAACTTGTGCATCAAGTCCCATCGCTACATCAAATAAATGCTGTATCGCATTCTCATCACTAAAGCGAGTGAAGTGTTGCTCCAGATCCCCTGAAGTATTTTTGATCAGCGAAAGGCCCTTAAAGATTGCCTTGGAATAATCCTGCTCCGCCAGATAATAGATCTCAGTGCGATTGCAGGTAGACACAACCAAAACATCTGTCGCCGTCGTATAGTCCCGCATAAAATTAAGGAGCCTTTTTGAAGCTTCTTCGTTCAGCGCAACCTGCTCCCGGATTGCTACCGGTGCTGTCTTATACGTGAGGACTAATGCTTTGAAGTTCTGTGTCATGTCGAGCTACAAAAGTAAAATCTGCGCGAAATCCAGCGCTGACAAACGTCAATTAAATCGCAATTTAGAATGTGTATAAATAAGGTATCCAAAATCGCCTGCCACTATTACGCGTAAACCTGATTCTAAGTTCGTATCCTGGAACTAATTATTTTAGACGATTCGGCCTACTACTTCAGGATCCCTCCGGTAAGAAAAAATGTAAGGATATCCGTTCAGCACGAAAGCCTTCAGCCGCGGGAAAATCGCCATTTTAGGTTACCGTTTTAAGTTATGCGCGGGATAAGACGTTGGGTAAAAGAATCATTTGCGCTTTCCCATTCCCAGGCCAATGGCTTCATCGTCCTGTTGCCCTTGTTGGGAATAATAATTTTCTCAGGCCCTGTCTGGCACTGGTACATTAGTAGCAGAGCTGATGACAGGTCACGGGACGTTGCCATACTCGACAGTTTGGTAGCACTTTGGGAGGCACAGCCAATTGCGAGGGGAAACGCAGCCCTTCCGTCAGGAGAATCAACTTTATTCCATTTCGACCCAAATCACGCGACGCAGGAAGAACTCCAGGCGTTGGGTTTTTCGACAGGCCTGGCGACAAGAATCGACCGTTATCGACAGAAGGGCGGAAAGTTTTTGGTGAAGAAAGACCTGCTTAAAATTTATGGTATTGACTCGTCGTTCTATAAACAGCTCTCTGCTTTTATCGATCTGCCGGAACGGTCGGAGCAAAAAAGAATATTGAAGGAAAGGACGGTCTATGAACGCAAGAGTACATCGGTCAAAACAGCGTCGGCGAAATTTGATTTAAACAAAGCGGATACATCACAACTTATGATTGTCGGCGGGATCGGAACGAAACGTTCGCAGAGAATCATAAAGTATCGTGACGCACTTGGAGGGTTTATTCATATGGACCAAATACAAGAAGTATATGGTTTAGACACTACGGTTGTTCGAAGGTTGTCGGTTGAAAGTTTTATCGCAGAGGATTATCAACCGGTCACCATGAATATCAACTCATCCGACGAAAAAAGGCTCGCTTCCCACCCCTATTTAAGCAATGCTGCGGCACGGTCAATCGTAGCCTACCGATTTCAGCATGGAGAATTTAAGACAATCGAGGAACTTAGGAATATACATGCCCTCGATGAGAAGACCATTCAGAAAATCACACCATATTTGACGTTGGGTGATTGATGGTTACATCATGAAAATATTGAAATACTATGCGCATCAACCCACTCGAAGAAATCAAAACGGCAATGCCAGATACGTCCAAAACAATTCTGTCGACATATCTCCGGAGGCTTACAAACCTTTCCGGTAACAACCGCTCGTTGCTGTTGCTCAGACTTCACGCTGAACAGTTGATTGATGTCAGCGAGTTTAGTTTTCTCAATGGAGAACCTTCCTTCGAAATAATAAACGCGCTCATGGCCGGACGCGACAAGAAGCTGTGCCAGGTATTGGATAGCCGAATGGAATCCAACAACAACGCAAGTCGCAAACTGAAAAAACTTCAGCGAATCGACCGGTTTATCTTTGAAGAGCGGGGATCAAATGACTTGCACATTGGATGGCCATTCATACGCGGCAAATTTTCTGATGGATCTGCAGTACGCTGTCCGTTGTTATACTTTCCCGTTACCATCGTTCAGGAAGGGCAAAATTGGGTGCTTCACCCTCGAAAAGATGCAGGAGTAACTTTTAACAAATCTTTTCTGCTTGCCTTCTCATTCTACAATCAGGTGAAGCTCGAAGAAGACCTGTTGGATACGAACTTTGAGGAATTTGACACAGATAGCAGGGTATTCCGGACTCAGCTCTATCAATTACTAAGGGACAAAATTGAAATCAATTTTAATCCTGACAACTTCCAGGATTCGCTCATACCGTTTCAGGAATTTAACAAGCAGTCTTTTGAAGATGCTCACCACAACGGTGAGTTGAAACTTTTTCCGGAAGCGGTCCTGGGTATGTTTCCACAAGCAGGGTCACAGCTTGTGCCGGATTATCTGAAGCTAATAGAGAGCGATGCGATCAGCGATCTTGAAGATTTTTTCGTTGCGCAGAATATATTTGATACGACTCAGCTACAACCCAAGCAGCTTAATCACGCTATAAGCGAGGAGAAAATTTATACGCCTTTTGTGCTCGATGCGTATCAGGAAAATGCCATCAAGGCTATTAAGAATGGTCATTCAATTGTTGTACAAGGTCCTCCGGGTACCGGTAAATCACAGCTGATCTGCAACCTACTTGCCGATGCGATTGCGTCAGGGAAGAAAGCTTTACTGGTGTGCCAGAAACGCGCCGCTCTTGATGTTGTTTATGATCGATTGAAACAAATTGACCTGGGTGATTTTCTAGGGCTCGTTCATGATTTCAGAAATGATCGCAAGGATATCTACACGAAGATCGCGAAGCAGATCGAAGGAATTGAGGAATTTAAAACGCTTAACAGAAGCGTCGATGTCATTCAAACCGAGCGAAAGTTCTTTCAATTGTGCCGGCGCATCGATCAGATAGCTGAAGAGTTGGAAGAGTTCAAGTTTGCTCTCTTTGATGACAAAGAATGCGGACTATCTGTAAAAGAATTATATCTGACGTCTGACCTGACTGGCGCGTCTCTGAACATCAAGCAGGAATATCAATACTTTACTTTTTCTGAATTGCCTGTTTTCATCCGAAGGATGAAGGTTTACAGCAAGTACGCGTCCTGGATGGAAGAGCCTTCCTACTTATGGCGAGACAGAAAGTCATTCGCGAATTTGAAGGTCAGAGATCAAAAAGAAATCGAAAACGTCATACTTGAGATACCGCGTTTTCAGCAACGCATGTCTGCCGACGTTGAAAAGCTCATTGGCGTGGGCCTTAACCTTGAAGATTGTGCGTCTCTTTACCTTAAGGAGGATGATATCCTCGGGATGATCAGCGTGCTTAAGGACGAGGATACATACAGGTATTTTCAGGCAATGGTTAATGAAATAGACGATGAGACCAGCTTGTTGTGGCTGGCCAATACCGAGCGCGTTATCCTTAATTGCTATAGCGGACCTCATCCGGAAACTACTCTTCCAAGCAATGAGCTTGGTAACTTTCAGGAGGTACTGCAACAGTGTATGGACGCGCGTGGCAACCTTTTCCGCTATATTCGGTGGGAGTTGTTCTCAAAGGAGAAAACCTTTGTTCGCGGTGTCCTTGATGCAAACGAGCTGCCCTATAACAAGGCAGGACTCAATCTTCTTGAGCAAAAAATCGATAATCGCTTAAACCTCGAGCATCACCTGACTGCATTAAAAGGTAAGAGTTGGTTAGTAGAAATTCCCACGGACTACAACAAGGATTCTATTAAAGCGTGGTTCGAAAAACAGAAGCTGGCCGCACGAGCAAAGCTTGTATTCAGCACCTTCAGAGAGATCAACCAGGCTATCAGTGTACAAAAGTATACGTTGAAGGAATTCAAAACTCTCATTCGTGACTTGTTGTTTGTTCTCCGTGACATTCCGGAGAAAAAAGCCGCCTGGCTAACTCATCTTACTCCATATCAGCTCAAGCAGTTGATTCACGAGCCTTCGTTATCTCTTGAATTTGTTAAGACGCTGACGCGTGATTTTGACAGCATTTGCGAATACGATCGGTTGAAGGAAGAACTGAAATTTTACGAACGAGAGACATTGTTTAAGCTTTACGATCAGGTAGGCAGTTGGGATGCGATTGAAATGGAAAAGCTGTTTCAAAACAGCGTGCGACTGGCGTGGATTGATCACATAGAAACCAAATATCCAATTCTGAGATCGGTGTCTTCCATGAAGATGCAGGACTTGCAATCGGAATTGGGCCAACGCGTGGAGGAAAAACAAAAGCTCAGCAAGGAGATCCTGCTCGTAAGAGCTCGTGAACGCGTATACGAAAGTCTTGAATATAACCGGTTGAACAATATGGTAACGTATAGGGACCTGCTACATCAGGTTTCGAAACGAAAGAAGATATGGCCCATACGAAAGTTGATCGCGAATTTTCACTATGAATTGTTTCAGCTGATGCCATGCTGGATGGCTTCGCCCGAGTCCGTATCAGCCATCTTCCCGATGGCGAATATTTTTGATCTCGTGATCTTTGACGAAGCTTCACAATGTTTTTCGGAACGCGGTATCCCGGCTATGTACCGTGGCAAACAGGTCATAGTTGCCGGAGACGATAAACAATTGCGACCAAGCGAGCTCTACCAGGTCCGTTGGGATGATGAAAAGGAATCACCCGATCTTGAAGTAGACTCGTTGCTTGAGCTTTCGGAACGTTACTTGCCTACCGTTCATCTGCAGGGACACTACAGAAGTCAATCGCTTGAGCTCATTGACTTTTCTAATAAGCACTTTTACGAAGGCCGATTGCAATTGCTGCCTGACCGCGAAGTGATCAACCGGCGCGAGCCGGCGATCGAATATCATAATGTGAACGGCATTTGGGAGAATCAGACCAATGACGTAGAAGCAAGAGCTGTTGCAAGAAAGGTTTTTGAGATCCTGGAAGGGAATCCGTCGAAGGAAATAGGTGTAGTGACATTCAATGCTCCTCAGCAAATGCTTGTGTTGGATTGCATTGAGGAGGAGGCGGCAGCATCAGGTAACGTTATACCAAAATCATTGTTTGTTAAGAATATTGAAAACGTCCAGGGCGACGAAAAAGACATCATCATATTCTCCATTGGATACGCTCCCGACAAAAAGGGCAAGATGGTGATGCAGTTTGGAAGCCTCAATGCGGCGGGAGGGGAGAACCGCCTGAACGTTGCAGTAACGCGCGCACGGGAGAAGATCATCCTGATCACCAGTATAAATCCCGAACAGCTTAAGATAGATGAGATAAAAAATGAGGGGCCGAAGTTGTTAAAAAAATATCTGGAATATGCGCTGGACGTAAATCGACGAGTGTATAAGCCAGGGGTTAACTACCGGTCGGCACACACGCCAGAATGGTTCTTAAGCAGCCGTTTGCAACAGTGGAGTAAGGAACGTATGCAGGACTTTGTGTTTGACAAGGATGCATTGCCATTTACCGACGTAAGTGTGATGCAGTCAGACAGACATTTGGGAGTGATCCTTACTGATGACGTTCGTTATTTTTCGAGTCCTTCTGCCAAGGATGTGCATGCTTATACGCCTGCGCTTCTTGCACGAAAGAATTGGAAATATCATATGGTATTCAGCAGGAACTTTTGGAAGGATAAGGAGAAGATGGAGAGCGACCTGATCTTTTTTGTCGGTTCAAGCGCAGGATAAAAAAGAAGATTTAAATGTCAAGTTAGTAAGCCGAGGTTTAGCTATTGAACCCGGTCTGATAACGATAAGTGTAGACAAAAAAAGAAGCCGGGTACTACTACCCGACTTCAAACTACAACCAGACGCCCTGAGTTGTTAATGGCCGTTCACGGTAGCGTACTCCGGAACGGTTTTAACGGTCTTTATAATTCTTGCAGCTACTTTATATGGATCAGCAGAAGAGTTTGGTCTTCTGTCTTCCAGCCATCCTTTCCAGTCGTTCTCCACCGTTGCGATGGGAATCCGGATGGATGCACCACGATCCGATACGCCGTATGAAAATCTGTCGATAGATTGTGTTTCGTGCTTGCCGGTCAAACGCAAATGATTATCGGCGCCATACACGGCAATATGCTCCTTGATAAAGGGTGCAAATGACTGACAAACTGTTTCATAAACCTCCTGCGACCCACAAGTTCTCAGCAGGCCGTTCGAGAAATTCGCGTGCATTCCGGAGCCGTTCCAATCAGTTGCTCCGAGAGGCTTGCAGTGCCAGTTTATGGCAACACCGAATTTTTCTGCGGTGCGTTCCAGCAAATAGCGGGCAACCCATACCTGGTCACCGGCAGCTTTTGCGCCTTTTGCAAAAATTTGAAATTCCCACTGTCCTGTAGCAACTTCAGAGTTGATGCCCTCCACATTGATACCAGCCTCCAGACAGAAGTCGAGGTGTTGTTCTACGATCTCACGGCCGAAAGCATTCTTTGCGCCTACTGAGCAATAGTATGGGCCTTGAGGTCCGGGGTAGCCACTTGCAGGGAATCCAAGGGGTTTGTCCGTTTCAGGATTCCAGAGGAAATATTCCTGCTCGAATCCGAACCAGAAGTCATTATCGTCATCTTCGATAGTAGCCCGACCGTTGGAAGGGTGAGCGGTCCCGTCGGGGCTCAGCACTTCACACATAACCAGGTATGCATTCTTACGGTCCGGGTCCGGAAACAAAGCAACAGGTTGAAGCAGGCAGTCGGAGGAGTGGCCAGTGGCTTGTTCAGTTGAACTGCCATCGAAAGACCATCCTGGGCAACCATCAAGTGTGCCATCAAAGTTTCTAACTACTTTAGTTTTGCTTCTGAGGCTCTGTGTAGGCTGATATCCATCAAGCCAAATGTATTCTAGTTTAGTCTTAGACATATACGTAAGCTTTTAGAAATTTTTTAGTGGGTCAATCGGCATTAGAATTTGTAAACAACTGCGGTGGTAAGCGTTGGCATCAGATCCGTTGGCTCATTGTCGTTGTTGAGAAAAAAGTCTTCGGACATTTTATCAATCCTCAATTCAGGAATGAAACTAAACCCACCGACCTTGTAATTTCCTGAAAGTGTAAAAGCAACAACATTTCCATCACCAGCATCGTCAACAGAGATTGGTGAGGCAAGCGGGTGAAACTTCTTAACTGAAAAATATTCGCCTCTTAGTGCAAGAGAGAAAGTTTCAGAAAGGGTCAGCTTAGGATAGACAGCGAAGCCAGTGAAAGATGTCGATTCGCCGGTATCTACTACAGCGCCTCCTGCATTAAATTGTTCACCAGCGGCAATTGTTTGATAAGATGCATTGAAGCCGAGGAAAAATGCGTCGCTGAGAGTAAATCCACCAGTAAGGTCGACCTGAAATAAGCTTCCGTTTGAGTACGAGTCCGAACCTGTTACCCCGTCGAAGTCATCTGTGTCGAGTGTACCGTCCTGGTCACCGTAAATGAAATTTAACCAGATCCCACCAGCATCAGTTGTCTTACCAAGCTGTGCGCCCAGGGTATACGTATTTACAGGGTTGAATTCAAGGATATCCGTGGGGTTCATAACAGCAAGCTTGGCAACCATGCCTTCTCCGAAAGCAAAATCAGCGCGCAAGCCTGTATGATTGAAAGGCCCGTTGGAGAATAAGTATGATGTAGAGTAGTTTACATTGACAGCGGGAGATATTACTTCGTATCCAACGAACGTATTGAACTGACCCATGTTAAGGGTAACTGCGTCGCCAAGTTTATAGTATGCAAAAAGCTGATTTACGATGTGCCCGCTTCCTGCTCCCTGCAGGTTTCCATAGCCACCCGAATTAAATACGGCATCAGAACCGCGCGGACCGAATACAACGTCGGCAACAAAGCCGGCTTTTTCGCCCTGATAGGCTGCGATGAAGTTCACCATGCCCAATGCAAATCCCTTAAGGTTCGCAAATGAGGTAGTTGGGGCGTTGGGCTGAAATCCGCTGACGACGTTTTCTGTTCCGAATGATGAGTGAAAATAAGCATCAACGGAACCAGAAAGGGTAAATGTCTTTGTCGAATCCTGACCAAAGGCGCTGATGGATGCTGCAAGCAGCACCATGAAAAGCAGGTTTTTTATTTTATTAAAATTCATTGTTTGTAGTATGTTTAATAAAGAGTGAGCTAAGTTTTATCCCGGGGCTTGTATTCCAAATCGCCCCGGGATGCTTTAGATTTTTGCAAGCATTATATCTTGCCAGCCGCTTTTTAGATCAAGCTAATCCAGCAGCGGCCTTAGGGAAGTCAAGTGCTGACTTGTTTGATTAGATGAGTAAACTTCTTCATAGGTTCGGTTTAGGTTAGGTTCGTATAATTTTTTTAGAAAAAAAGCCTGGAGAAATCTTTCCAGGCTTTCTATCGGTTTAGGCTATTTCTTCCTTTAAGACATTGAATTCAGACGGGTACAAATTTTCTCCGTGCTGGCTGTAGTCCGATCCGGCTTTCTTTTCTTCAGCGCTTACGTTCAGACCGAAGATCAAATCAACAACTTTCAGCAACAACATGGAACCTGCAAAAGTGAAGGCAACGACGATAGCAAGAGCTTTAAGGTGAACGATGAACAATGCTGTTTCACCAAAGAACAAGCCGTTACCAGTTGTGTTGGCAGAATTCACTGCAGTGTTTGCCAACAATGCTGTCATGATCATACCTACTGCTCCACCCACACCGTGGCACGGGAACACGTCAAGTGTATCTTCCAAAGACGTTGTAGATTTCCAGTGTACAACAATATTGCTGATGATAGATGCGAAAGTGCCGATGAATAAGCTTGAAGGAATGGTTACGAATCCTGCTGCAGGTGTGATTGCAACGAGACCTACAACGGATCCGATACAGAATCCAACTGCTGAAGGCTTCTTGCCACGTGCAACATCGAAAAGAATCCAGGCCAATCCGGCTGCAGCAGCGGCTGTGTTAGTTGTAGCAAACGCAGAAGCGGCTAATGCACCTGCACCTACGGCGCTTCCGGCGTTAAATCCAAACCATCCAAACCAAAGTAAGCCAGTTCCAAGGAGAACGAAAGGAATGTTAGCGGGAGCAATAGCTGCTTTCTTTTCAGTTTTGTTTCTCAAATAAATTGAAGCTGCCAATGCTGCAAAACCTGCTGACATGTGTACAACGGTACCCCCAGCGAAGTCTAATACACCCCATTTGAAGAGGAAACCGTCAGGATGCCATGTCCAGTGTGCGAGTGGCGCATAGATGCACAGTGAAAAGAGAACAAGGAAAAGGATATACGCTTTGAAACGAATTCTTTCCGCGAATGTACCTGTGATAAGAGCAGGTGTTATAATGGCGAATTTTAATTGGAAGAAAGCAAAGAGAACAAGCGGGATAGTAGGAGCGAGTGACCAAGGCTTGCCATCAAGCACATTCTGGAACATAAAGAATGAGGCAGGATTTCCGATCAGGCCGCCAATGTCTTCTCCAAAGGCAAGACTAAAACCGACTACTATCCACAGCACGCTGATCACGCCCATCGCAATGAAGCTCTGAAGCATGGTCGAAATGATGTTTTTAGTGTCGATCATTCCGCCGTAGAAATAAGCCAGGCCGGGAGTCATCAACAATACGAGTGCAGAAGCGCACAGCATCCAGGCTACATCCCCGGAATTGATGCCTTCCGTCACGATTTGCCCTGGAACGGCCGGCATGACCACTGCCAGAATGCTTATCGCAACTAGCAGGACTAGGTAGACAATTGATTTTTTCATAGTGTGTAGTTTTTAGGTTATTTTATTACTGGTTGTGTTAAGAAAACATTCAAATTTTTTAATAATAGGGTAAAAATTAAGCCTTATTGGAATAAAAATTAACGAAATCGTTGTAGGTAGGGTCAATTTTGAACCGAAAACGTGAATAGTTTGAAATATTTTGAATAATTCGCCCTTTTACCAATATCCATTCTCCCGAATCTCATATTCACCCAATATTATTTCGAGAAGTGCCTTTTATGGTGGTATTTATTCTGAATTTAGACTGATAGCCACTTGGAAATGAAAGACTTAAACCCCCGATGGGATGGTATCACTTTCAGCGGTATTCCAGGAGATCCATATATATATATGGAGTGAAGACGGGGCAGGAAAGAATTTTATAGCATCCTCTGCCTTGAATTATCAAAGTTGCTAGCTTTCCTCCTTGTCCAACTGAAACTATGAAGAAGATCTTACTGCTTTGTTCCGTTTTACTCGTAGCTGTGCCGCTCAGTTGTTTTGCCCAGGAAAAAATTAAACCAGCACCTGTCGTTAAGGAAGGCGAAGGTCCCTACACGCAATTGATCATACGGGGTGTAATGCTTATTGACGGCACCGGTGCACCACCGATTGGGCCCACTGACATTGTGGTGAAACAAAACAAAATCGTGTCTATCCAGACCGTTGGCTACCCCGGAGTGCCAATACCTTCCGACAAAAGGCCCAAGCTTGAAGCGGGTGGCAAAGAATTGGATTGCAACGGAATGTATCTGATGCCCGGGTTTGTGGACATGCACGGACATATCGGTGGCAGTCAGGCACCGAATGCAGAGTATGTGTTTAAACTATGGATGGGCCACGGTGTCACTACCGTTCGCGAGCCTTCAGCAGGTAACGGACTTGACTGGGTGCTGGATCATAAGAAAAAGAGTTCGCGTAATGAAATCACAGCGCCTCGGCTATTTGCGTATACCGCATTCGGGCAAGGAAGCAAAGAACCAATCAGCAGCCCCGAGCAAGCAATAGCATGGGTTGTTGATAATAAAAACAAGGGAGCTGATGGAATAAAATTCTTTGGAGCAAATCCGACGATAATGGAAGCGGCGCTGAAGAAAAACAAAGAACTGGGTTTACGCTCAGCCTGCCATCACGCGCAAATGGATGTCGGCCGTTGGAATGTAGTAAACTCAGCGCGGGCAGGTTTGACGTCCATGGAACATTGGTACGGATTACCGGAAGCACTATTCACTGGACAAACCATTCAGAATTTTCGCCTGGATTATAACTACCAGAATGAACAACACCGTTTTTCGGAGGCCGGCAAACTTTGGAAGCAGGCAGCTCCGCCATATTCCGATCATTGGAATAAGGTGATGAATGAATTGCTTGCCCTTGACTTTACGCTCGATCCCACCTTTAATATATATGAGGCCAGCCGCGATCTTCATCGTGCGCGAAGAGCCGAGTGGCATGAGGAGTATACACTGCCATCGCTCTGGGCTTTTTATCAACCGAGTAAGATTTCACACGGCTCGTATTGGCATAGTTGGGGCACGGAAGAGGAAGTAGCCTGGCGCGACAATTACAAACTTTGGATGACGTTCGTGAACGAATATAAAAACCGAGGGGGCCGGGTGACTACCGGATCTGATTCAGGCTTCATATTTCAACTTTATGGGTTCGCCTATATTCGGGAGCTCGAGTTGTTGAGAGAGGCTGGATTTCATCCCTTGGAGATCATACGTTCGGCAACTCTATACGGAGCCCAGGCTTTAGGTAAAGAAAAAGAGATTGGCTCGGTGGAAGTTGGAAAGCTTGCTGACTTCGTTATCGTCGAAGAAAATCCTTTACAGAACCTGCAGGTACTTTACGGCACCGGAGCTATCAAACTCACTGATGACAACAAAGTCGTGCGTGTAGGCGGAGTGAAGTACACCATTAAGGATGGAATTGTATATGATGCCAAAAAACTATTAGCAGATGTACGAAAGATAGTTGCGGATGAGAAAGCGAAGACTGGATTTGTGCTTAAACAGCCGGGAGTGGAGTGAGTAGTCGATAGTTTGATAGTCCATGGTCGATGGTGGTGTGGGCGAGGGTGTGGGTGTGTGATTTCACCGCAGAGACGCGGAGACGCAAAGTTGACGCAGAGAGAAGTGTAATTGATTAGTTAAGCGGTGTATGCTATGTGGACGCAAGGGTAAAAAAACCGTAGCGGACTTTGCGCGGGCTCCTTCGCGCACTTTGCGTGAACCTCATTCTGGGCCCGGCCAAGTTTCATGTACCCCGGCGATCTACTACAAAATTTCAACCAGCACACACTAACCATGGACCATCGACTATCTAACTATTACTACACACGTTCAATCAGCACTCACGAACTATGGACTAATCGACCATTGACTATTTACCACTTACTACCATTGCACACTTTCAATACAAACGCACTAACCACAACGATTACACCATATAACGCCTCCACCACCATTGAAAAACAATCAACCCCCATATTCTCGCGTGAACATCGCCGGGATTTGATGAAAAAAGTTGTCGTTTGAGTTTATCGATCTCAAGGTATTCGAATACACCTTGTTGAGTTATAAACTGCTCAGATAAAAGGTCGTCAGTGATCAACGATTTCATTTCGTTCCTGAACCATTTGAGAAGCGGAACCTCAAAGCCTTTCTTTGGACGATTATAAAGCTGACGTGGCAGAATATCTCTAAATGAGTCCTGTAGTATTCTTTTCCGTATCCTACTGTTGATCTTATATTCATCAGGAAGGCTGAACAAAAAGTTAACCAATTCATAATCGAGGAAAGGAACTCTGACTTCAAGACCATTGGCCATACTCATAAGATCAACTTTCGTAAGCATGTCGTTTGGCAGGACCAGGTTCATGTCCGTATAGAGAATGTCACTTATACTTTCGTTATCAGGTATATGCTGGAGGATGTTTTTCCTGCGAGGCACAAAGTCCTTCAGCCACATATTTATGCGAAGGTCTGGGTGCAGCATCTTCAAGGTTTCTTCCTTGCTGGCATAACCTGCCCATTGCCAATACCTATCTTTCGATGTAAGTTTCAAACCTTCACTGAACCGTGCGAGTTGTCTTGCTTTGTTGGCAAACGCGCCGTTCCTCGACTGCGGCATCATCTTCCATAACGGATAGAAGGAATTGACCAGATTTTCTTTCCAGCCACGATGGATCACTTTCCGGAATGCGGCGTGTTTGTTGTAACCGCCCAGTAGCTCGTCCGCACCATCGCCGGAAAGTGCGACTGTCGCGTGTTTCCGGGTTTCCTTACTGAGAATATAAACGGCTATCGCAGACGAATCGGCAAAAGGTTCGTCGATATAGTTCAAGATCGAATTCAGGTGATTGTACAAATCATCGTTGGTGAGGGAAAAGACTGTATGTTTCGTTTTTAACCTCTTGGCTACCAGACGCGCATACCTTGTCTCATCAAAAAACTTTTCATCCCGAAATCCAATAGAGAAAGTCTGCAGATCAGGTTTGTGCCTGGATGCAAGCGCAGCAATAACCGATGAATCAACTCCTCCACTCAGAAACGAGCCCAACGGTACGTCTGATACCAATCTCCTTTGCACCGAAGCCTCAAGAAGCTGCTTGAATTTTTCTTTTGCTTTAGGATAAGGTATTTTATTCCTCTTTGCCTGGTCGCTCTCGTAGGGAATATGATAGTAGGATTCAACATCCATTTTCTTCCGGCTTACCTTCATATAGTGACCCGGCAGAAGTTTTTTCACATCAGAAAAGATCGTGTCGGGTGCTGGTATGTAGTTAAGCTGAAGGTATATATAGAGTGAGCTGTAATCCAGCTTTTTCTCGATGCCATATTGAAGGACGGACTTCATTTCCGAGGCGAAGATGAATTTGTCCTCATCAAAAAGATATAAAAGCGGTTTTATACCATAGCGATCACGCGCGAGGAAAAAGCTTTCCTCCTGTTTGTCATAAATGCAGAATGAGAAGAAACCATTTAATTTGTTGAGGCATTTTTCTTTTTCGAGGATGTACAAGTTTAACAGAACCTCGGTATCAGAATTGGAACGAAAGGCAACTCCATTACGATTGAGTTCTGTTCGCAGCTCTTTAAAGTTGAATATCTCTCCGTTGAAGATAATACAATACCTTTTTGATTCGTCCCACATGGGCTGATTGCCGGCGGAACTGGTGTCTATAATAGAGAGCCTCCGGTGACCGAGTGCGATCCATTCATCAAGATATATGTCCTGAAAGTCAGGTCCACGTTTGTCCAGTGCCATGGTGGCGTTTGTAACTTGGATCTTGTTGAACTTACCAACGAGGTTAAAGGCAAAAATTCCGGTGATTCCGCACATGAGCCTATGTTAGGATTTACGTTGGAAAGTTAGAAAGTTTGCCAGAGGATTGTATATTGAAATTCTTCTTAACGACCATTCTGGATGAAGAAAGAACATATAGAAGGGTTAGAATTTGTTCGAAGCGAACGGGAACTGTCGATTGGCGTCGAACTGGAGCTCCAGGTATTGGATGCCAGTACCCTTTTATTGACCCCCAGGGCAAATGATATTATAGAGTATTGCAAAGATAAGCGGTTAGAGCACGAATTTTTTCAAAGTACGCTGGAGATCACTACCTCGATAGCCCATGATGTAAGTGGTATTGAAAAGGACCTGAAGAGTTCGCTTAAGGAGGTGTCATTGGCAGCAAGAGAGCTGAACTTAAAGCTCGGTTCGACCGGCACACACCCATTGGCGGATTACCGCGAACGACTGGTCACACCTTCTGCCAGATATAGTCAGCTCATAGACCGCAACCAGTGGATTATACGCAGAATGGCGGTGTATGGTATGCACATTCATCTTGGTATGTTATCCGGTGATGCGTGCATGCGCTATAACTATTTTTTCATGCATTTACTGCCCCATATACTTGCTTTGTCAGGAAGCTCGCCTTTCTGGCAAGGAAAGTACACGGGTCTTTCTTCATGCCGCCCCACCACGTACGAAGCCCTTCCAACGGCAGGGATGCCGTACCTTGTGAAGGACTGGAAAGGATTTCAAAACCTTTACCACTTTTTGCTCAAAGCCAAATCGATAACGAGCATGAAAGATGTGTGGTGGGATCTTCGCCCCAGTCCCGAGTATGGGACGCTGGAGCTGCGCTTTTGCGATGAGCCTGCAACCTTGTACGAGTCTTTAGGTATAGTTGCATTCGTTCATCTGTTGTCTCACTGGTTTCGTGAGCATGAGGAGGAATGGGCCACGTCGCATGCCCCGCTCAAACAATGGATATTCAGGGAGAACAAATGGCGTGCAATTAGATACGGACTTGACGCCGATATAATAGTATCAAGTCACGGTAAAACAAAGTCTCTCAGGAAAGATATCCTTCAATGGATTAAGGTACTGGAACCCTATGCGCAAAAATTAAATTACTCAGGATACCTATCACGAATAAATGAAATTGTTTCAAAAGGTAACAGTGCCTGCCGCCAACATAGGGTGTTTCGAAACACCAACGATGTCGAAGCAGTCGTGAGACATAATGTAAGTGAGTTTGAAAAAGGAGTTCCCAATTGGGAGGTGTAATTATTATTCGCACCGTGGGATTTTAGAATTGTGAGTTTTGATTTGTGATTTTAGATTTGCAATTTCTTGTTTGATTTTTGTTTCTCTTCTTCTTCCATTTTCTTTTTGTTGGTTTCAACGGATTTTACAAAAAAAGAGACCAATTCATTGCATTCTTTCATAACAGGGATTTCTGTTTTGATATAGTTTGTGCAGCCAAAATTTTAAGGCAGTTCAGCGATTCGCGAAGCTCCTTTAAGACAACACCTAACTTATGAACAAAATCTTTTTTTGATTCAGCCCCTTGAGCCTCTCCATAGTTCAATGCCGGAGAGGTAGCCGAGCGGAGCAATTGCCCACTGAGATGATTGGTTATTCTGTCTTCCGGCAATGATTTGATGAGACTAACTACCTGGATAGAAAAATTGATCAATCTGTTTTCTAGTTCTTTGCTGTTCATAACTTACATTGTCAGACAACTCATGAATCAATAATCACAATTCAATAATCGCAAATCAAAAACAAATCTCCTACCGAACTAATGTCAGAAGTCAGGAAAAAAATAACAGCTCTATCTAGAAGGGATGTGCTATATAATTTTAGAATTGTGAGTTGTGATTTTAGATTTGCAATTTACCTGGATAGAAAAATTGATCAATCTGTTTTCTAGTTCTTTGCTGTTCACAATTTACATTTTCAGACAACTCATGAATCAATAATCACAATTCAATAATTGTAAATCAAAATAACCAAGACAGAAGTGTAATCTATTTATCGAAATGGTCCTTTAGGTCGTCGAAGTGCCAGACTTTGCCGAAGGCTCCGATGCCCGTGATCGTTTCCTTTCCGTCAACCTTCACCTTCGTCACGGAAAATATCTTGTAATCGTCAACCTGGATCGCATCGTCCTTTATCTTGATATCCAATTTTTGTCCTATTTCCTTTAGACTGCGTTTGTGATTGGATTCATCAGGATTTGAAAAGTACGCAATAGCAACTACAACTACGATAGCTATCAATATCCATTTGAGGATGGCCTTGAAAATCCGTAATATGATAAACAAACCAACCACAATCAGGACGACAACTACTAAAGGTTTCATAGAAATTATGTTTTAGTTATTGATTGAAGTTCAATGTCTCTATACTTCTGCCGACTGCGGTTCGATTAAGTCAATCAGATTTCCATACAGGTCGGCAAATACTGCGACAGTACCATAAGATTCTTCGGAAGGCTCGCGAACAAATTTTACTCCCTTCATTTTCAAGAACTCATAATCGCGCCGAAAATTGTCAGTGTACAAAAAAAGAAACACGCGGCCGCCGGTTTGATTGCCAATGCGGCTTATTTGTTCAGTTCCTACGGCCTTTGCCAGCAAAAGCCTGCAACCCTGGGCCCCGGGCGGCTGAACGAGAACCCATCGCTTTGAAGGAGTGAGCGGTGTATCTTCGATGAGTTGGAACTTTAGTATTTCGGTATAAAAATGAATTGCTTCATCGTAGTCCCGGACAACTAATGCTATCTGTGCTAACCGCTGGATCATCTTGGCTGCTTCTTTGAAGTTGACGTCATACCCGGATTCGAATTTACGTCTTTCTCCAACGTCTTTCATTCTCCTTTAGTACTGTCGTCCAGAGGACATAAAATCTTCGGCTTAAAAGTTGAGACGACACGGTCATTGGGAGCGGCGCTTGAATTCTCAAAGTACTCAGCAATGGAATGATTTTGGCAAATTGGGCTAAAGCCCTGGGCCATGTTTATCAATTGCCCCGAGCTTAAGCTCGGGGCAACTGATGCAGAAATTCATTGGGCTTTAGCCCAAATGGAGAGTCGCTTGAAGTAAGTACTGAGATGAACATTTGACGCATACAATTACCGTATTACACTCGTACAAAAGTTGACAAGTACCGGATTCAGTTGTACTTTGATGTTAAACTCATTGCCATGAAGAAAAGGATTGCTGGTCTCATCCTATTTATTGCCGTTTTTGTTTCTCCCACCTACTCACAAGTTACCGCCATCATCTGCAAGCAAATCATAGATGGCAAGAGCAATACACCGCTAAAGGCAACAGTGATACTTTTGGAAGGGGAGCGGATCAAAGCCATCGGCCAACGCGATATTATTCCAAAGGGTACGCAGACCGTTGATCTCAGCTCCTATACAGTTATGCCTGGATTCATCGACCTCCATTGTCATCCACTCGGTGACAGCGATGATGACTATCAAACTTATCACCTTAAAAATAGCTCGGCGGCAAAGGCGCTGCAGGGCTTGAAAAATGTACAGGGTATGTTAATGGCAGGTTGGACAGCCATTCGTGTTCCGGGAGATCTTGACGTTGGCTATGCGCATTTCGATCTGAGGAACGCCATCAACAAGGGCATGTTTACAGGTCCCCGCATCTTTGGCGCGGGCCATTGGATCTCCGTTACGGGCGGTGGAGGCGATATAAATTTCTTCAGCTACGAACAGAAAGGTGTGATAGTTGATGGCCTGGTTGTGGATGGTCCCGAAGAAATGAGGAAGGCAGTCCGCAACGAGATAAAGTACGGGAGTGATTGGATCAAACTGTTGGTCTCGGGTGCTTTTATGACGGCGGGCGACAATCCGCAGAATGTGCATTTCAGCAAGGAAGAGCTTGAAGTTGCTGTCGATGAGGCTACACGTAGAGACGTGCCGGTTATGGCGCATGCTCATTCGGCAGAATCGATCAAGATGTCTGTTCGGGCAGGAGCGAGGACTATTGAGCACGGCAGCTTTATCGACGACGAGGCAATTAAATTAATGGTAGAGAAAGGCACTTACCTGGTTCCGACATTGACGATTGGAAAATGGTTTCTGGAATTTAATGAAGACAGCGAAGCACTTAAGAAAGCGATTGAACTCACCAAGCAACATCGTGCTGGAATTGAAACAATGCTTACGAAGGCGATAAAAGCTGGAATCAACGTTGTTGTAGGGACAGACCTCACGGGTTCGGATCCCGAATATTGTGCGAATGAGTTTTCAGAACTCGTCAGAGTAGGAATGACGCCGATGCAGGCAATCCAGGCCGGCACGAGCAAGGCGGCGGAGGCGTTAGGTAAAAGCAAAGAATTTGGGACGATAGAATCAGGTAAATTAGCTGACCTGGTAGCGGTTAAAGGAGATCCGTTGAGTGATATCAATCTCCTTAAGAAGGTGGAGTTTGTAATGATTGGAGGGAAGATTGTGAAGGGGGTAAGTAGTAAGTAGTAAGTAGTAAGTAGTAAGTAGTAAGTAGTTAGTTAGTAGTAAGTAGTTAGTAGTAGGAAAGGACAAAGTTCTGACATCAAAATTTATTAATCATGAAACGAGAGACCTTTATCAAATCATCAGTTCTGGCAGCGGGTGCTATGCTGGTAGGAAACGGCTTGAGTGCTTCGGTTTTCAATCGACCAGTAGTATCCAAACGAGAACGAATGCTTCAGTGGCTTGAGGGCAAAAGTGAGCCGGGGTACACACCTGCCGCTTTTTTCCTTCACTTTGAGGAGCCGCATCGTGTTGGAGCTGCAGCGGCTAAGAAGCACCTGGAATATTTCCGCTATACAGATATGGATTTTGTGAAGATCCAGTATGAGCAGGACGTTAAGGAAGTTGATTTTATTAAGAAGCCTGCAGATTGGGCGAAGTTAAATCCGTACAAGCTTGATTTTTTTGAACCACAGCTGGTAACTGTGCGTGAGCTTGTCAAACAGACAAAGAAAGAGGCATTGATTATTATGACGATCTATTCTCCATATATGTGGGCCGGACAGAGTGCGACGTACACGGTGCTTCGTAAACATTTAGAGGAGGATCCCGTCGCGGTTAAGCGTGGGCTCGACAATCTTATTCAAAGCCAAATGTTATTTATACGCGCGTGTATCGATATCGGTGTAGACGGCTTCTACATGTCGACGCAGGGTTCAGAAAGTGGTCAATTCAAAGATCCGAAAATATTTAAGGACTATATCAAACCTGCGGATCTGGTAGCTATGCAGGAGGTCTCCAAAAAATGTCCATTCAACATATTGCACGTGTGTGACTATGTCTCACCATATGAAAACTATGACGCGGTGTTGGATTACCCGGGGCAGGTTGTGAATTGCAACACACATTTGGTTGATAAGACGCTTTCATGGAAAGACGTCCATGGCATGTTCAAGAGGCCATTGATGGGAGGGCTTGACCGTAAAGGCATACTTACAACGGGATCGATGGAGCAAATAGGTGAGGAGGTCAAGAAGGTTTTAGCTAACGCCACAGGCCAATTCGTTTTGGGGGCGGATTGTACCGTCGCGGGAGATACCGACTGGAGCAGGCTTAAGCATGCGATTAGCGTTGCGCATGGAAGCTAGATGTTGAGAGTATAGCTACTTCAGCAGGGTTTTCAACTCCTTGCTTGCTTCCATCCGGCTAATCGCGCTACGGAAGGCGGCCTTTGTGAATTCTTCGGAGTCTGTTACTTTCTTAAGGACCCTCTTGAAATCGTCGCGGTTTCTAAGACTATCAAGCAAAGGATCATATAAGTAGCCCCATGGAAATCCAACTTCATAAATCAAGGCACTATCGAGCAGCTCTACTACCCTAGGATAATCCTTATAATACGCAGTGATCACTGCCAGATCGTAATAGATTGATCCATAGTTACCCCATGGTGAACCAACGCCTCTTTCGCGATGTAACAGTTGCGTTTGAATTGTTCGCGCTTTGGCGAATAACGCGTCAGCTTCTTCCTTTTTTCCCATCTTCAGATATGTCATCCCTAAGCGATGGCGAAAAGGTATGGTTTGCGTTGTATCCTCAAACATTGCTTCGAATTCAGGATAACGCGACCAATATGAAGCTGCTATCTGCAGTTCATTGTCCATATAGGCTATCCATCCAAGTTGATCAACCGACCCTGAAAATCCCGGGTTTATTTTTTCAGCTTGTTTCATTTCATTTGCGGCCTTTTCAAAGTTACCAATCCCACGATAAAGGCTTCCAAGGTTATAGTATGGAAACATGGATCCCGGACTGATGCTCTTTGCTTTTTTGAAGAGTTTTTCAGCAACATCAATATCACCTGCAGCCAAATATGCATCCGCAAGTCTGGTGTAATACTCCGGATCCTGTTCAGAATATTCATCTAAAACGGATTTCAAAATAAGATCAGCCCCTCGCGCATCATTGTCATTAAGCAGCACACGTCCGTATCGAAAGCTGGCTAATGGATCATTCGGCGAAAGCTGGTACGCCTTCTTGTAGTTAGATCTTGAAGCCGCATGATTTCCAAGAACGCGATTAATGGCTGCTTGCACCACATAGCTTTCAGGTAGTGATGGATCGAGGGACATAGCCAATGAAGAATAATGCATAGCAGAGTCATACCAGGTTTTTTGCCTGACCCCGAGCGTACTCATAGCGAACCATATTCTTCCTTTTAGAGACAAAGCACGCGCGAACTTCGGATCCATTTTTAGCGCGGTATTCACAAGAAATAGCGCCTTTTCGTAGTCTTGTTTCTCAATATTACTCTTGTAAAGCATTTCCCTTGACTTCAAAAAATAGTCATACGCTGTGACATCATAATTGAGTTCACTTTCGATATTTTTCTTTTCATTTGTCGTTAGTCGGGCACGCATCGCTTTAGCAATTTCCATCGCGATCTCACTTTGAATTGCAAGTATATCTTTTAATTCCCTATCATAGGTTTCCGACCAGAGGTGATTGTCAGATGATGCGTCGATCAATTGCACGGTTACTCTTACCATGTTGCCAACACGCCGGACACTACCATCCAATATCCTTCCGACGCCCAGTTCCTTGCCAATCTCGAAAATGGATTTCTTTGTGTCCTTATACTGAACAGTCGATGACCGGGATTTTACTTTGAGCTCGGAGATCTTGTTAAGGTGATTTAAGATATCTTCAGCGATACCGTTGCTAAAATAATCTTGCCCAGTGTCTTCACTCAGGTTATGGAAAGGCAATACTGCGATCGACTTGTCGATGTTCGTACTAAATTTCTGTCCGAAGCCCCCGAAATAGTAATATGTAAAACTCAGAATGCCTACTAAAACAACCGCTGTAGCGACAAGAGCGATTTTCTTACGCGATCGTGCTGGTAAGTCCGGCGTATGAACTGGCCGTTGTACAGTGGATGCTAATGAACTGGGATTCCGGGTTGCGGATAAAATTTCTTTTACAGCCCGTGCCACTTTCGCGACCTGATCGCGGTAATACGTGTGGTTAAGATTTGCTTTTGCATCTTCTTCAGAAGCCTTAAGCGGTCTGCTGATGCCCTTACTTTCGTAAATGAATTCAATTCCGCGAAGCATACCGCCGAGTTCGTTCTCGACCAATTGTTTGTCAGATGGATCAAGGGCATGGATACACACCGGCAAGATCCTGCTAGACACATTACCCGTTCCCACTTTGACTTTCAGACCCAGATTATCTTCACCTGCTTGTTGCCGGAAAACGATAAATTCGTGCTTCCACGCAAAACTCCGGGTATCACAATAGGTTTGGGAGAGTATGGGGATAAGGATTATGCATTTCAATTTTGTCCGCAGTGAGTCATCAACATCGTGATTCTCGTGAAGGCCGTCATGAGGGTTGGAATCAAAATAGACCGATACCGGATCTTTTATCGTTGCCGCCAGTTCTTCCTCTAAATTCTTTACGAACTCCGTTACCCAGCCCGACCGGTTGTCGTTGTGGCGGTAGCTAATGAAAATATCGTATTCGAAGCCGGGCAGTAGAGATGACATATAATAGTAAGGTAACTATTTCAAAATATTTTTCAGCTCTCCACTCGCCTCCAGACGATTAAGTGCAGCACTGAATGCGCGTCTACGGAATTCTTTTTGGTCTTTAATTTTTTTAATTAGTTTTTTGAAGTCTTCGCGGCCTCTTAATGGATCCAGCATAGGGTCATTGTTATACCCCCACTCCCACAAATGATAATGCTGAAGTGCGCTGTCGAGACATTGAACGGCCAGATCATTATTTCCAAAGTAGACGTTGTCGACGGCCATGCTATAAAAAATAGAACCATTAAGATACCAGGCTCCTGTGCTTCGTTTACCGGCCAACTGCTCCCTGGCAATTTTTAGGTCTTCCCGGAATAACTCATCCGCTTCTTTTTTTCTACCCAATTTTGAATAGACCATCCCTAACCTATGGCGGAATGCTACCGTTTGTGTTGAATCGTCAAAACCTGCTTCGATTTCCTTATACATAGACCAGTATTCCGCCGCCTTCTTGTAATCGTGTACTAAGAAATAAAGCCATGCGAGGTCATCTACTACCTGAGCAGATTTTGGATTCAATCTTTCGGCCTCTTTTCCTGCTTCAATTCCTTTTTCATATTGGCCACTCCACCAATATATACTGCTAAGCAATTGAGGTACCCGGACAGTCTTGTCACCCATCTGTGCAGCTTTATTCAGCAATTTTACTTGCGTATCGAATTCATCAAGATTGAAAAGGAGACCGGCCAATGATACATAGTAAGCTGGATCGTTGATGGGGTACTGGCTTGATATTGATTTCATGACCATATCAGCTCCGCGCTCATTTCCATCACGAAGCAATTGGAAACCATAAGATCGCATGGCATCGGGATTATTTGGAGCAAGGCTGTAAGCGTTGAAGTCGGCCGCATTAGCCTCCTCTACCTTACCCAGATAGCGAAATACGTTACCTTGTACGATGTAACCGTCCGGTGATGAGGGATCAGTTGCTATTGCTTTGGTACTATAATAAAGAGAAGAGTCCTGCCATAGCTTTTGCGCAACTCCAAAGGTTCGGAGATTGTACCACGCCCTTGCCTTCAGTGCATATGCTTGTGAAAAGTTAGGATCCAGTTGAATGGCTTTGTTAACCATTTGTAATATAGTTTCGAGTTCCGTCTTTGAACCATTAAACCAGAAACGGCCTTCTCTCGCTCTAAGGAAGAAGTCGTATGCAATGGTATTTTGCGACGCCACCTTCTGAATGTTTGCCTTCTCAGTCTTCGTAAGTCTTGCCTCAAGGGCTCGAGCAATTTCAATGGCGATCTCACTTTGCAGGTTCAATACATCCTTCATTTCGCGGTCGTAACTTTCCGACCATAGTTGAATATCCGCTTTTGCGTCAATGAGCTGAACAACAATCCTTACTTTGTCGCCCACTCGCCGAACACTGCCTTCAACTACATTCCCCACACTGAGCTCTTCTCCGATTTCGGCGATGGACTTTTTAGAGTCTTTGTACTGAACGGTCGACGTGCGCGATTTTACTTTCAGGTCGGCAATTTTGGAAAGGTGATTCAAAATATCCTCCGCAATACCTTCGCTGAAATAATTCTGTTCGGGGTCGTCGCTTATATTTTTGAATGGCAAAACAGCGATAGACTTTTCTGGAATTCTTGCCAACCGGTTACCAGCACCTCCCAGATAATAATATGCAAAACTCATAATACCCAGAAGGACGACTGCGGATGCAATTACTGCAATCTTCTTTTTTGAGGTTTTAGGAATGGAGTTTATTCTTTGGGCGCGGCTCTTTTCCTGGGATGCAATTGTACGATTTTGAAAACCATTGATCAATTCCTTAACGGCACGTGCTACCTTGTTGACCTGATCGTTGTAAAAGGTGTGATTGAGATTTGCTTTCGCATCGTCCTCAGACGACTTCAGCGGCCTGACCACACCCTGGTTGCGGTAAATAAATTCGACTCCGCGAACTGGTCCCTTCAGTTCTCCTTCCAATAATTGTTTGTCTTCAGGGTCCAGATCATGAATGCAGACCGGCAAAATCCTGCTGGCGACATTTCCATTGGGCAATTTTATTTTCAGGCCGGAAGGTTCTTCGGCAGCATTCTTCATGAAAGCAAGGAACTCATGCTGCCAGGCGAAACTTTTTGGATCACAATAAGTTTGCGAAATAATGGGTATGAATATCAGGCAGCGGAGTTTCCCCTCAAGAGAAGCATCAACATCGTGAGTTTCAAGAAGTCCGTCCTTTGGATTATAGTCGAAGTAGATAGAGATATCCTCTTTGAAAGTCGACTCGAGCTCCGTTCGCAGAGAGTTGACAAATTCCGTTACCCAGTGATCGCCTTTGTTGTCCTTGTGGCGGTAACTGACAAATACATCATATTCGTAGCCGGGGATAAGAGATGGCATACGTCAAATATAAGCAATTGGATTAATGGTTAGTGGTTAATGGTTAACGGTTAACGGTTAACGATTAACGGTTAATGGGGGAGTGGGCGTGGGTGTGGGAGTGGGAGTGGGTGAACGCCCAATGTCGAATGTCGAACGCCGAAGTGCTGCCTTCGACTATCGCCCTTATACCTTATACCTTATACCCTATACCCCTCTAAGCTACCGCTCAACAAAATCAAGATCCTTACCATAGGATTCGCGGGTAAAAATGGCCGAAATAATTGCAGCCGTCATAACGATAACCCCGGTCACCCAAGCTGCGGTAACATAGTTATCAAAAACTCTTTCGTGACGCAATCCCTGAAAAAGGAGCAAGATCAGCGGAAGGAATCCACGAACGAGGTTAGGGATCGATATTGCAGTTGTAGCTCTGAGATTGGTGCCGAATTGTTCCGCGCTCATTGTTATATACAACACCGACATACCTGATCCAAATCCCAGGCCCATACATATAAGATACATGTTCAGCGCGCTGCCGCCACCTTTGAAAACAAAGAACAGGCAAGCGAACACGATGGTGATGCCGTAGTAAATGAAGAGCGTTTTCCTGCGGCTTTTTATCCAGGTGCTGAATAATCCTGCAATCATATCTCCGGCGGCAAGAGCCAGGTATTGTAACATTAAAGCTTTTGGCTGATCGAATCCTTCAATTCCAAACTGTTTTGCAAATTCGTCTGAGAACGTGATCAGTACTCCAATAACATACCATACCGGAACGCCGATCAGTATACACTTGAGGTATCGCAGGAATCGTTCCCGGTTGTTTAGCAGCATCCAGAAGTTTCCCATTTGAACATGTTGGTTCCTGGTGAGGTTGTACATCCGGCTATCGAGCACACCAACCCTGAGAAACAGAAGCGCAAAGCCCATACCCCCGCCGATAAAATAGCACAGCCTCCAATTCTCATCGCTAAGTATATGAATGTAATAGGCTGCGGTTGTGCCGAATATCCCACAGGTTGCAATAAGGGCCGCGGCGATACCGCGTTTCTCCTTCGGCAGCAGCTCGCATGTCAATGTGATGCTTGCCCCCAATTCACCGGCCAGACCAAGGCCTGCTATGAATCTCAGCCATGTATATTGTTCTACATTAGTGACAAATCCATTGGCGATCGTGGCAATCGAGTAAAGCAGGATTGATCCAAACAGCACGCTTTTTCTTCCTTTTTTATCTCCGAGTATGCCCCAGGCAATGCCTCCGATTGTTAAACCAAGCATTTGCCAACTGATAATGCGCTCGCCTAACGTTTTCATTGCCTCTCCCGAGACGCCAAGATCACTAAAGCTGGAACGTCGGACGATGTTGAACAAGAGCAGGTCGTATACGTCGACAAAAAAACCGAGCGCACCCACTATAACGGGAAGGGAGAAAATTCCGTAAGGCGTTTCCTTTTGGGCGACCATGAAGTGCCAAAGCTATGGTTGGAAGGGGAATTAAGAAAACGTCCGATTAAAATATTCGTGACCCGATGACCCTAACCGAGATTGTAAACCCTGGAAATTTTTAAGTAAATACTTCGAATGGATACCATCCCCTTTCTAAATTGCGTAACGGTCAGGTTGTCGTCCCTCGGCCCCTCGAGCCATGAGTACAAAAGAACTGTTAGCAAGCTATCTCAAAGACATTAGGTTCTGGATCATCTTTTTCTTCATTCTCAGAATGTATGGAATCACCAACCCGCCCCTTGAGGTGGGACATAACTGGCGTCAAACCGATGGATTGATGATTACGCGGAATTTATACGAACGCGATGCGAGTATTTTTTACCCTACAGTTGACGTTGCAGGTGATTTGACTGGAATCGTAGGAAGTGAATTTCCCATACTAAACTATATCATTTATTTGTTCAGCCTCATTGTTGGATATGAGCACTGGCTCGGCCGATTGGTAGTACTGATCACCGCTTCAATTGGAATCCTGTATTTTCACAAGTTGATAAAAAGATATTTTGGTGAGCCGTCCGCCTTTAATGCGACGATCTTGCTGCTTGTATCTTTTTGGTTTTCATATTCGCGAAAGATCATACCCGATGCGTTTGCTGCGTCACTTTGCATAATAAGCCTTTATTATGCCTTCATGTACCTCGATGAAGGAAAGGTATATCGTCTTTTCTTGTTTTTTATTTTGGCACTGATGGGTTGTCTATCAAAAATAATGGTAGCGACGATTCTTACTATTCTCGTGTTTCCGTTATTCAATTCGCTGATTCCACTTCAAAGAAAAGTTCTGCTTTCAATTTTTTCACTATTGATACTGGTTAAGGTTTGTTGGTGGTATTTCGTGTGGGTACCGTATCTAAACGCCACATACGGATACGGTTCTCATTTTTTTATGGGAATGAGCTTTAGCCAGGGCCTCGATTATATATTCCAAGACTTTGGCTTGGTGATGAAGCGATTGTATAATAACCCTTTTAAATACACTGGTTTTGCTGCTTTTCTGGCAGGTGTTTTTTTGATCGTAAAAAACAGGCAGTGGTTAACGCTTGGAGTTTTTCTCCTTCCTTTCCTGGCGTTCCTTGTGATCCTGGTTAAAACCGGCGCGTCTATAATCGGTGATACTTATTATGTGATCACGGTAATTCCAGCAATGGCGTTTATTGCCGGACGCGGGCTTGCCTACATTAATAACAAGAAGATCGTGGTAGCTATATTGGTAATTGTTGGAATTGAAAGCATAGCTGCCCAAATTTACGACTTCAGATTGCGGGAGCCTTACAAATCCCTGGCTACATTGGAAGGTATTATGGATACGGTCTCTGAAAGGAACGATCTTATCGTGATAAACAGCGGTGAACACAACCCGACCGCTATGTATTTTTCTCATCGCCGTGGTTGGACGGTTGCTTCTCCTATTATGCAGGATAGCCTGTACATGAACGACCTTAAGAATAAAGGTTGTAAATATGCGGTGCTGGCCACTAAGCTCTTTGAAGATCTTGAACTGAAGTATCCTATGGTACACAAGTCCGAATATTTTAAGGTTTATAAGCTTGAGTAATGTTAGTTAGAGTAAACCACACCACTGAATGACGACCGAGACACGTAAAATTTCTATAGTTGTCCCAGTATTTAACGAAGCTGCAAATATTCCAGTGCTTTACAGAGAACTAACGGAGCAGCTTTCCCCTCTGACTTATTCTTGCGAATTCGTGTTCGTGGACGACGGAAGCACGGATGGCTCGTTGCAAGTTATTAAGGAGCTGGCAAAACAAAATAACAACGTCTACTTCGTCGAGCTGTCAAGAAATTTTGGCCACCAGTATGCATTAAAAGCAGGACTTGATGTTTCGAACGGTGATTGTGTCGTGTCTATGGATTGTGATCTGCAGCATCCGCCTGAGGTTGTGCTTAAGTTGATAAAGAAGTGGGAGGAGGGTTACGACGTGGTTTATACACGCCGGCATCCCAATAAAAATATATCATGGTTAAAAACAAAGACGTCTTCTTTTTTTTATGCTCTAATGGATAAGATCTCCGATCTGAAGCTCGAGAGCGGAACGGCAGATTTCCGATTGATGAACCGGAATGTTCTGGACGCTTTCGCGCATTTAAATGAGAGTGAACTCTTTATTCGTGGGTTGGTAAAATGGGCGGGATTCAAACAAACGGCCGTCGAGTACGAGCCTCGGGAGCGCTACTCCGGTCAAACAAAATACAATCTTAAGAAAATGTTGTCCTTCGCATTCAGAGGGATAACGGCCTTTAGTGTACGACCGCTCCAAATGATCGCATATCTTGGGATCTTTCTTTTTCTCATTTCCATGATTCTGGTACCTTATGCGCTGATCAGCTATGCGATGGGCAAGACAGTGTCAGGCTGGACTTCTCTGATGATCTCCGTCATCTTTTTTGGAAGTCTGCAACTCTTAATGACAGGAGTATTGGGGTTGTATATCAGCAAGCTTGTTATTCAGTCCAAACAACGCCCGCATTATTTCATACGCGAAACGAATTATTCTAAATCCGAAAGGGCAAAGGTTAACCAGGGAAAATGAAAACAGTTTTGCTTTCGTTTGATCTGGAAGAATTCGATATGCCGTTGGAGTATGGAAAAACTATTGACTTTTCTGATCAGATCAAGATTTCAGCTGAAGGTACGTCAACTATATTGGATATACTCCTTCATAATAATATCAAAGCGACCTTTTTCAGCACAGTAGTTTTTGCTACTCACGCCGGCAATCTTATAAAAAGGATTATTGATGAGGGCCATGAGTTGGCGTCACATGGATATTTCCACTCGACATTTGAAGAAAAACATTTGCGCGAATCAAAGACGGAGCTTGAACGCCTTTCCGGCCGTGCCATTGATGGTTTTCGAATGGCGCGTATGATGGCCGTTAGCGATCAGGCTATACAACACGCCGGATACCGTTATAATTCTTCACTTAACCCGGTCTACCTACCGGGACGGTACAACAATTTTTTTAAACCGAGAACACGATTTATGACTGATAAGCTTATTCAGCTGCCGGCGTCGGCTACTCCAATAATTCGCTTCCCATTGTTTTGGTTGTCCTTTCACAATCTTCCATTGTGGCTTTATAGAGCGGCGTGCGTCCGGACAATAACAAGCGATGGTTACTTAAACACTTATTTTCATCCGTGGGAATTTACAGATTTGAAAGACCCTGCTTATGGACTGCCTACTTTTGTGGCAAAGAATTCAGGCGAAGAAATGGCAAAAAGGTTTGTCGATTTGCTTGGCTGGATGAAAGGAAAGGATTATTCTTTCAGCACGATTAGAGATTTTCTTTTGCCCGGGGATATAGTTCCAGGAACGCAGTGAGCAGGTAACATTGGAATGCGTTGGTTTCTTCAAGGTTTTTAATTTTCTTACCCGCTGGTTACCTATGAGGGGAGTATGGTATAATTGCCAGATGTCGGTAAAAGACAAAAACTAAGCCGTTAGGCGAGATTAAATATTCAAATTATGACACAGTTGTTACGAAGCAGTTATCTGCTGCCATTAGTTTTTTCCACAGGTCTGATTTTCACAGGTTGTAACGAAGACGAGGAAGCAAAGACGGCGATCAAATTCGAGTCGAGTCTAACGGAAGTTGAAGAGGGGGATACGGTGTCCGTTAAACTTATCCTGGACAAACCTGCATCAAGAAATGAATTTGTCACAATTTCATTAAAATCGATAAGCGCTGATTTCGGCGTGGATTTCGGAATAGCAAACCTTCTTGGGTTTGAAGAAGATTTCACGATTACAGTACCGAAGGACTCAACATCAGCTTCATTCTCATTCGTGGCTATGCTTGACTTTGAAAATGAGTCCATTGAAGAAGTCAAATTTGAAATAAGCGAAGTCACGGAAAGTTTGCTGCCTGAAACTCCGAGTTCGCATACGGTAAAGATCACCAGTGTCGCGAATTATAGAGTTGATAACAGGACGTTAATATTTGACGGCGTAGATGACTACATCGACTTGGGGAACATCTACGATAATTTGTCTCTACCCGTTACGATTTCAGCTTGGATATGGCTTGACCCTAATGCCCCCGACGGTCTTATTCCGATTTTCGACAGCCAGGATGGACTTGACGTGTATAATGGATTCAATTTCATAACAAGTAAATTTTCAGTTGTTGGTGCGCAGTATGGCGATGGCGAAGGGTCAAATAATTCCTATTACCGAAGGGCAAAGTCCGCTTCTTTTGAGCCGGTTACGGGAAGATGGGTGAATTTTACTGCAGTAATAAAAGGTGAGACTGATATGGATTTGTATTTCAATGGAGTTGACGTTGGAGGAACGTATTCAGGTGAATCCCCCAATCCAATGAATTCGAACTCTCCAAGCGAGGTAGCCAAAATCGGATATCTCTACCAGAACGGTACTGAGTTTAGGTTCAAGGGAAAGTTGGATGAAATTAAGATATGGAACAAGGCTCTGAGCCCCCAGGATGTTCAAAAAGTGATTTTCAAAAAACTCGATCAAACTGAGTCCGGGTTGATAGGCTACTGGAATTTTGACGAACCGACAGGCACTGCGTTATTAGATCATTCCAAGAACCATTTCAATGGCGTAATCAAAGGTAATCCCCAGCGGGTATTATCCGAAGTGCCGGTGCGGTAATGATTCGGCTTTCGGCGTCTGAAAGAACATAGTTTCTGATATCTTCAGGTTATGTTTGTTATCTATTGGATGCGAAATTATTTATTGCATAGTTGTTCACCGCTCATGAATAATAGAATTGTAAGTGATTTTATACGGAGGTGTTACGTCCCACTATTGATTTTACTTGCTGGAATTTTGTTCACGTATTGTAAGAGCAACAAGAGTGTTGCGAACTATCCGGAGAATAGGGCAATTGTATTTGATGGTGCGGATGACTATATCGATCTCGGTAACATCTATGACGATCTTGCGTTGCCGGTTACAATCTCTGCGTGGATATGGCTGGATCCAGACGCCGCTGATGGCCTCATTCCGATTTTTGATAGCCAGGATGGACTCGATGTTTACAACGGATTCAATTTCTTAACCAGTAATTCTTCAACCGTTGGGGCGCAATATGGCGATGGCCGTGGGACCAATCACTACGCATACCGGCGGGCAAGGTCCGCTTCCCTTTCCCCTGTAGCAGGCCGCTGGTTGAATTTCACTGCGGTTATTAAAGGAGTAAATGAAATTAGGTTGTTTGTCGATGGTATGGATGTGGGAGGAGATTATTCTGGGGCAACAGACAAACAAATGAATTCAAATTCTCCTGACGAGGTAGCAAAGATCGGGTACCTCTACCAGAACGGAACAGTCTTTAGATTCAAAGGGAAGATGGATGAACTGAAGATCTGGAATCGTAGCCTGAGACCGAACGAAATTAAACGAGTAATCTTCAAAAGGCTCACCGAAACCGAGCCAGGCTTAATTGGATACTGGAATTTTGACGAACCAACGGGCACTACGTTACTAGATCATTCCAAGAACCATTTCGATGGAAAAATCAACGGTAATCCCCAGCGGGTTTTATCCGAAGTTCCTGTCCGTTAGTTTTTGACGGAGCGATAGGTTTGGAATAAGAGCCGGAATTGATACGCCCGATGAATCGACAATTACTATTCCTCTTGGATCAATAGCAACAGCCCCGAGGTCAATAGTATTTTTCTCCTTGCGGGTGTAGCTGATCTGCATCAGGAGAATCAGGACAATGATGAGATGACCATAATGTTTGTTTGTTTCATGTAACGTGGTAGGAGTTAACCAGGCAATTCAACGATAAATTCCGATCCTGTACCCATCTCTGTCTCTACTCTTAATTCACCTCCATGCGCTTTAACGATGTCATAACTCAGAGACAATCCTAAGCCTGTTCCCTGGCCGGTCGGCTTTGTTGTAAAGAAGGGTTGGAATATTTTGCCGAGTACTTCTTTGGGTATTCCGTTACCGTTGTCTTTTATTGAGATTAACACTCCTCTGGGGGATTTCTTAGTGCTTACCGAAACTGTCGGCTCGAACTCACCGTCCGCCGTCGCTGAAGCTTTGACGGACACGGCATAAAATGCATTGTTAAGAATATTCAGGATCACGCGGCCGATGTCCTGTGGAATAACGTTTATCGAACCCATTCCTTTATCAAATGACATTTTCAATGTTACATTGAATGTTTTGTCTTTTGCGCGAAGTCCATGATAGGAAAGCCTCAGGTGCTCGTCACACAAAGCATTAATATCTGTTGGTTCGTTTACGCCACTGCTACTTCGACTGTGCTGCAACATTCCTTTTACAATGGCATCAGCCCTTTTTCCATGGTGGTTTATTTTTTCCAGATTCTGGGCAATGTCACTTATTAATCCTTCTTCCAATTTTTCATCCCGATCAGTTCTTTCCTTTGTCGTTTCAATTTTCAATTCTTCAATCAGTTCCTTATTCAACTCGGAAAAGTTATTGACGAAATTCAAAGGGTTTTGAATTTCATGGGCAATGCCTACTGTAAGTTCGCCCAGCGAAGCCATTTTTGCAGATTGAATAAGCTGTGCCTGGGTGGCCTTGAGTCCGGTATATGCCTTCTCGATTTCTTTCGCCTGCTCAAGCTCTTTCAATTGGGATTTTTGCCGTTCTTTTTGGATGATGCGATGCTTGCGTGTACGATCCAGCGTGAAAATTCCAGTAATAAAAAGTAGTCCATACAGTGAGTACGCCCATGACGTATTCCACCACGGCGGATTGATCTGTATCGTGATTGCTTTTTCTGCTTTCAGCATGTCACTGTTAAGAATCTTTATCCTGAATACATAAGTGCCCACCGGAACGGAAAAATAGCGTGAAGTTTTCTCACCAACCGCTTCTCGCCAGACATCATCGTAACCTTCCAGCATTGTAAAGTATTTGTCGATTTCCGGAGCGCGGTAATCAAACGTGGAATAACTAAATCCAATATTATTCTCGTCATGTTCTAGTGACAACGTGCTGACTTCATCCACTGGCCTAACCAACGAACTTTCGTTGCCCGGCGTCACGCGTGCGTTGTTGATAAAGAAATCAGTAACATTTATATTCAAAGGTTGTGGACTGAATGCAAGCTCTTGGGGAAAAAAGGAATAAAACCCCGCATCATAGCCAATCAATATCTGCCCTTTCCTGTTTTTGTAAATGGCTCCGACCGCCAGGCTGCGGGGAGTGATTCCGTATTTACTTCCGTAGGTATAAGTCCCAGTTCGCTCAGGATTTATTTTTACGATGGCTGACGGTGTACTGATCCATAAATTTTTTGCGTCATCTTCAATCATACCCCATATCGGAGCATTGTTGATTTCATTCCCCGGATCAAAGAAAGGCGCAAAGGTATTCTCATTCTTGTTGAAGCGATATACGCCCTTATTCAATGTACCAGCCCAAAGAGTGCCATTGGTATCTTCGTATAAAACGAGAATAACAATTCCTTCCAGGTAATGGCTAAACCGGTCCGACTTCCTGTCCAAACGATTGATTCCATTTGCGGTACCGAGCCACATAACTCCTGATCTATCCTCCAAGGGAGCTATTAGAACATTTGAACTGATGCTACCGGAATCGGTCGAGTCAGGTTGGTATTGCTTATAAGACCTTTCACGACTGTTGTATATCTCCATGCCTTCAGAGGTGGCAAACCATTTCGATGCATGACTGTCCTGCAAAATATTCCAGATTTGAACGTCTCGCTTGTCTTTGAATTTGGAACTCAACGGAAACTTCGAAAAACGTTTTGTTTGTTTATTGTAGATGCCAACGCCATTGTGCGTACCCAGCCAAAGAGTATCCTCCTGGTTTTGAAAAAGCGTGCTCACAGTAGTGGCAAATAGACTGGATGGATCCGAGGCATTGTAAGTAAATTGATGTATCAGCTTGTTTTCACTATCAAATTGCAGCAACCCATGTTCATCTGTTCCAATCCATAAGCTTTCTTTGTCTTCAAGAAAACGAAGGACCGGACTGCCCGTGGTAATTTTGCGAATACTCTTTCGTAGAGGGTCGACGCGAAATAAATTGCTCTCTTGTGTACTCAACCATAAAACTCCGTCACGTGATGTATACGCTCTCCAACCACTGCGATCAGGGAACCCGTTGCTCCCCTCGTAATGCGTTACCAATTTCGTAATTGGGTCATACCGGTTTATGCCGGACGCATACGTTATAATCCATATCGCTCCGTTGCCATCCTCTGCGAAAGAAGTAATATGATCGAACGGCTTTGTGTTTAATGGCGGCTGGCTCAGATGATCCGGAGCTGCCGGATTAATCACATAACGTTCAAAGGTTCCCTTTTCCCGATCCATAATATGAATGCCGTCGTTTGATGTGCCGATCCAGAAGACTCCCCGGCTGTCTTCAAAAATGGCAGACACTTTATTGTTCAAGAGACTGTGTACGTCTTTGGGATCATGGAGAAAACGGGTAAATGTTCCATCACGCTCCAGCCGGTTAAGGCCCCCCTCATCCGTGTCTTTAGAGAATGGAAATCCGGTTCCTATCCATAGGGTACCCTGTCGATCTTCATAGAGAGTACGGACCACATCGCAGCTAAGGCTTTTCGGATCCCCACCTTGAAAACTGTAATGAATAAATTTTCCTGTTTTTTCATCCAGCTGATTCAGCCCTTTATGAGTACCCACCCACAGCCTGCCTTGATGATCTTTCATTATTGCTGTAACTCCATTACTGCTCAGGCTTCCGGGATCATCTTCGGTCTGCCGATAGTGTTTGAAGATACCCGTTGCCGGATCATACTGGTCCATGCCTGCATCATTGAATCCAATCCATACTTTGCCGTCATCATCTGCATAGACCGTTTCAAGATCAAGTCCTCCAAGCGAATTCTGATTTAACGTATCATGCTTGAAACTGATCATCTGGTAACCGTCGTACCGGAACAGGCTGCTGGCGTTTTGTCCTGAGAACCACATATACCCCTTAGTATCCTGAGTAATGGCTGTGATTTTGAAAAGCGTCTCGCCGTTGTTTCCAACTATCTTGGTAAACAGAACATCATTTTCCTGTGCCATGCTTAGCTGAAAGAATAGCAAGAGAAAAATTCCACTAACTACAAGTCTGCTATTCATAGCATTGTTGTAAATCAATCTGTATGAGAACGCTTATATTTTTCTCTCTTTGGCTAAGTTGAGCAAGACCTTTAATAACCAGGGTTTTGTTCGAGATACTTATTCTTGTCCCTTTCAGCTTGCGGAATAGGGAATAGTTTTCTGAAATCTTGTGATTGTGCCTTTTCCGGAATTCTCGGGTCTGTAAAATGACCCAAACGAATCATGTCATTTCGACGATGCCCTTCCCAGGCCAACTCCCGGGCTCTTTCGGCGAGTATACCATCAAGCGTCAATTCAGCTTGGCTAAAATCAGGCAATCCAGCGCGACTGCGTATTGATACTGAATTATATTTCTTATTGATCGTGGCTAATGCGCCGGCCTTATCCCCATTCATAAATTGTGCTTCTGCTTTCATCAGGACTATGTCCGCAAGCCTGTATACCGCAAAATCATTGTTCATGTTCCAGCCTACTTTATTGAATTCCCACTTTGCACAGCGTGCACCTGCTGTTTCAATTTTCGGAGGCTGAACATGGAAACTGGTGATGACAGGGTCAAAGATCAGGAGGTTGCCCAAGTTATCGTACTGCAAGTGATCAACATCCTCTATCTGGTCAACGTACTGTTGTCCCACCAGAAACATCTTTTTCCGGAGATCATTGTCGCTGAAGATGCTCAGATATTCCGCCGTACTACATAATCCGTTAGCTCCTCCTACTTGCAAGCCAAAGGTTGCTCCGCTGTTATAATGCAAAGTAAATAACTGCATCATGAAGAGACCCATCCCCGCGTTGAAGTCAAATGGAATAGCAAATATATTTTCTCTTGAGTCTTCATTGTTGATCGTGAAGTTCTTGAAGAAGTCATCCTCAAGCACATATTTTCCTGAGTTCAGGATGGCATCACAGGCTGAAATGCAATCGACCCATCTCGGTGTCCCGGTATACACTGCCGCATTGAGGTACAGTTTGGCAAGCAAAGCATAGGCAAACCACTGGGTGGCCCTGCCGTAAGTAACGCCGTTAACGTCCTGGCTGAGGGCCGGAAGATTTTGCTCAAGCTGATCCTCCACATAAGTAAAGACTTCTTGTCGGGGCCTTGTGAACACTTCGGCAGCCGTGACATTTCTCTTTTCCACTATTGGTACGTTGCCGAACAAATCAAGGGCCTGATAATAGTAGAAGGCCCGCAGCGTTTGCATCTCCGCCAACAATGGGCCAGCATCATAGCTGTTATCGGGTGGAAGGTTTTCCAGCGATTCTATGATCAGGTTGATCGCGTCTACGCCGTTGAAGATGAATTGCCAGCCGTCCTGAACACATAGGCTGGTCGGTGTCCATGTGTGTTTCCAAAGGTGCTCCCAGATACTTATATCAACCCAGTCAATCCCACGGACTGGCACAATAATCTCATCAGTACTCGCCTCATGCATATTGTATACATTGGCTACGCCGCCAAAACCTGTGGTCGCATAGCTTCTTAATTTAACATAAGCTTGTGCCGCCCCTTGCTCTATTTGTTTTGGTGTGGTCCAGAAGTTGGACACCTTGTCGTATACTGGTACGTCCAAATCAGTGCATGAAAAAGCAAGGCAGAATAGAAATACGACAGTTGTTAACCTTTTGACTGATTGATGAACTATTTCGCGCTTCATATTCAAGTTGTTTTGATTTAAAATGAAATATCAAGGCCAATGGTGAAACTCCTGGTCTTTGGATAGTACGAGAAATCAATATACCGTTGCGGTCCCTCCACATTCACTTCAGGGTCAACTCCGCCATATTTGGTCAATAAGAACAAATTCCTGCCTACGGCATAAATTCTGAGCTTAGTAATTCCTTTGATTCGGCCAAGTGTATAACCAAGTGTTAAATTTTCCAAACGTGCAAAGGAGCCATCCTCCAGCCAAAATGTAGAAATGTTGGGTTTATTCACAAAGCCATCTGTGAGCGCACGCTCAGTTACATTGGATGCGGGGAGGTAGGCCGTCGACCCAAGGTTGAGCAACGAATTGGCAAATACCTTCGACCCCTGTACACCCCGTATAAAAATGCTGAGATCAAAGTTCCGGTAGGAGAAAGTATTGGTTAGACCCCACTCAAAGTCTGGCGTTGGATTGATATACTGGCGATCCTTGTCGGTAAAAGTCACATCAGTCCCCGTTACCTTGCCTTCACCATCGTACGTAACGAAGAGTTCATTACCCTTTTCATCAAATCCAGCGTGTTGAGGCAGCCAGAACACACCTGCCGGATAGCCCTCTTTAATTTCCGTGACATTAAGATATTGGAATGATCCGCCTGTGGCATATCCATAATGTGAGTTGGTAACAGAGAGATCAAAGCCCTTGAATTCTCCCAGTACGTTGGTGATACGATTCCTGACTGCTCCGATATTGCCTCTTATGTTCCACCTGAACTGGTCGTTCGTGATAACGTATCCACCCAGCGATAGTTCAACACCCTTGTTCGTTGCATTGGCCGCATTGGCATACGCCTGGTTGGTTACAAAAGGCGGTTGTGGAATGTTGTACAGGAACAACATGTCGCTAGTCTTGTCACTGAAGACGTCTAACATGCCATTGACCCGGTCATCCCACAAGCTAAAGTCCATTCCGAAATTCAGGGACTCACGAACTTCCCATTTTAGATCAGGATTCCCTTCTTGTACAACTCCGTAGCTTTGTCCATAACTACCGTTAATGTAGTAAGGTCCTGAAGGTCCATATAACGTTTGGTAGTTATAGGGTGGGAGGTTCTCCTGATTGCCGGTAAGCCCATAACTTGCGCGTAACTTCAAATCCAGCCAGCGGTTTCCGCTCATGAAGTTTTCATTGCTTATCCGCCAGGCTATAGCTGCCGAAGGAAAATTACCCCAACGGTTATTGGGTCCAAACTTGGAGGACCCATCCCTACGGAAGGTGCCTGTAAGGATAAAGCGGTCCTGGTAATTGTAAACCAATCTGCCCAGGAACGAGATGATCCTCACCTCATTCTTGTAGGATGAGATATCACCAGGACTGACACTGGTTGCAGTGCCAAGGTTATTAGTTAAGAGTAATCCTTCCACGACAGGACCGCGGGCGTTTACGGAGAACCCATCGTTGACAAATTTATTGTATTCATATACGCCGGTTAGGTCGAATGAATGGTCACCAAATTCCTTCTTGAAATTAAAGTGAAGGTCACCAGTAAAATTCTGTTTGTTGGCATTTGACTTTCCAGCCGACGGTTCGTCAGTGCTATTGATTCGCGGAGGCCAGAACCTATCATAAGTATCGTTACCGTTGGAAAGGGCGGCCAGAGCACCGACCTTAAGCCCATCGATCAATTCATAGTCAGCCTTAACAGATGTTTGAAAGAAATTTTGCTTTTGTTTGCTGTAGAGTTCTTCCAATAGAAACACCGGATTCGGTGGGCCTGATGGCTGATAATACGAGCCACTGGAGTTATGCACGGGCCAGACCGGTAGATAACTGGGTGTGTAGCTGAAAACATATGCACCACCTTGACGCACCTGGGCGGTGGAGGTTTGATCAGGCAAAAAGTTCCGGTTGATTATTGAGGTGTTGATTCCATAGGCTATGTTTAGCTTATCATTGGCGCTCCGGATGTCGGCGCTCAGGCGGGCGGTAAGTACCTCCTTGCCGGTGTTGATTGCTATGCCCTGCTGGTTTATGTAACCCGCCGAACCCCTAACACGAATTTGACTGCTACCGCCAGAGGCACTGAAGATGTGACTTTGCGTGTAGGCACTCCGTGTAATTTCTTTCTGCCAGTCGGTATTGGCCCCTAAATCATGGCCGCTTGCATTAGGATCAGCAGCAGTGGCGTCGCGCCACTGTTGGGCGTTCAGTACATCAAATCGGTTGGAGATTGTTTCCACACTGCCATATGCACTGTATTCAAAGGTTGTTGCCCCGTATTTTGCTTTCTTCGTCGTGATGAGGATCACTCCGTTGGCACCCCTGGAACCGTATATCGCAGCCGCAGCTGCATCCTTCAATACGTCATAAGAGGCTATGTCTAGGGGGTTCAGTGTGGTGATGGCCCGGTTGAAGTCGTCAATCGCCACACCATCAATCACCAGCAAAGGTGGTTGGCCTTCTAAAGAAGTGGCGCCTCTTATTCTTACATTATAGTCTCCGTTTGGATCTCCTCCCGGCTGCGTAATTACCAGCCCGGGTACTTTGGCTTGAATCTGCTGCAAAGGATTAGTATTATTTCCCTGAATGAATTCATCGGTCGATACACTTGCAACTGACCCACTAACATCTTTTCTCAAGGATGTGCCATACCCCACTACCACCACTTCATCCAGCACCGTCGTCGCTTCAGGGAGCGAAATATTCAATTCTGTTTCATTGCCTAAAACGACCTGAAGGTCCTGGAAACCCATGAAGGAAAAATGAAGCAAGTCGCCGGGCTTGGCGTTTAGCATAAATCTACCGTCACTATCTGCAACTGCATGGTTATTGGTACCAACTATGGAAACAGTGGCGCCAGGCAGGGGAATGCCATCTGTTCCTGCTATTCTGCCAGAAATGTTAGACTGAGCAAATGCCGATTGAGTTACAAGAAGGAGCGTGCATAGCAATAGTAGAAGAGACCGGGAGGGTTTGCTCATACGAAGGGGCTATCATTGGAGAACGGTACTAGGGAAGATAGGAATAATTCGTGAATACATCACCTCGACTACGAATTTAATGCGCCGTGAAAGAATCTCAGCACTGCCACAGGCAGGAAGTCTTCGCGTCCTTCAAATTATCTGCTGATTGAATCCCTGAGATCAGGTGAATCCACCTGTCCCAATGGAAAGAATGACTGAAAATTACAGGTCCTTTTATTCAAATAAACTTTGTTTAAGAGGAAAGTAAAATCGTAAACATGGTACCTTCTCCTTCAACCGTTTCAACTTTAATTTCACCGCCATGTGCCTTAACGATATCGTAACTCAAGGACAACCCTAAACCTGTTCCTTGTCCCGTTGGTTTGGTGGTAAAGAAAGGTTGAAAAATCTTGTCCAATATCTCCTGGCGAATGCCGTTGCCGTTATCTTTTACCGTTACCTCCACCTTGTTACTCTTCTTTTTGGTTTGTATCCAAACGGTGGGTTGATAACCGTTCTGTCCCGGAGGCAGATTACCGGATAGTAACTTCTTTTTTTCTGTTACCGCATAAAATGCGTTGTTGATCAAATTGAGAACTACTCTCCCTATTTCCTGAGGGATGATATTGATGGATCCAACGTTTTCATCAAAATCAGTTTTTATTGTAGCATTAAATGATTTGTCTTTTGCTCGAAGGCCATGATAACTTAATCTTAAGTATTCATCGCTCAGCGCGTTAATATCCGTAAGCTCCTTTTGGCCGCTACTGGTACGGGAATGCTGCAACATCCCTTTCACAATAGCGTCCGCTCTTTTTCCATGGTGATTTATTTTCTCTTCATTATCAGCAATACCCTTTGCGATTGCTCTTACCTCTTCGATATTTCCTTTATCAATTTCATCTTCCATTTCAGCAACTAATTCCTTATTCAAATCTGAAAAATTATTGACGAAGTTTAAGGGGTTTTGGATTTCATGAGCAATGCCTGCAGTGAGTTCACCCAACGAGGCCATTTTTTCCTGCTGAACCAGTTGGGCTTGTGTCTCCTTTAATTGATGATACGCCTTTTCAATTTCTTTTGCCTGCTCTAATTCTTTCTTTTGTGCTTTTTCTCTTTCTGTTCGCACTACTTTTGCTTTTTGAAAAAGGTGTGCTTCAAATCCAACAGCAATCAATATCAATCCATACACGCTATAAGCCCACCATGTTTTCCACCAGGGTGGTTTGATCCTGATAACAACGTAGGTACCCTCTTCATTCCAAAAGCCATCGTTATTGGTTGCTTTAACCCTGAAAACATAGTCACCAGGATCGATATTGGTATAACTTGCATAACGCCTTGTTCCACTGTATACCCATTCTTCATCAACGCCCTGCAGTTTATAGGCGTATTGATTTTTGGCGGGGTTGTGAAAGCTCAAAGAGGAAAATTCGAAGGAGAAATAATTTTCATTGTAATTAAGAATGATCTCTTTTGATTCATGAGCGCCTTTCACCAAACTATCGAGAAGCTTAAATTGAGTAATCACCACCGGCGCGATTGTGCTATTGCCTTTAATCATTTTGGGATCGAAAAAATTGAACCCGTTATCTCCGCCAAAATATAACGTGCCGTCTTTGCCTTTCGAACAAGATGGACGATTGCGGTCCCCTGCAAAAAATCTATTGCTTTGTAATCCATCCTTATGATCATAGTTGGTAAATTTTTTTGTACGGGGATCGAACTTTGATAAGCCGTTTGCCGTACCCATCCACAGGTTGTTATTATCATCTTCCAGAATAGCAAATACCAAATTGTCGGCAAGCCCATGCTTATCCGTATACGTGGTGAACTTATCTGTGAAGTAATCGTAGGAACATAAACCACCGGCGTAAGTACCAAGCCAAAGCGTTCCCCTCGAATCTTCAAAGAAGTAGTTTACACTATTTGAGCTGATACTTGCAGGATCACCGGGTTTGTGTTTATAGTGAATGAACTTGCCTGTTCGTTTGTCCAGTTTATCAGTTCCCTTACTTGAAAAGCCAACCCATATATTATCGTGTGAGTCTGCATATAAGGTCATTGCTCCATAATCGCTAATTCCTGTGGTATCACCGGGTGTGTGATAATAGTGGGTAAACTTGCCTGTTTCTTCATTGAAACTTTTAAGGCCAAATCCGCCCACCCAGATCAAACCCTCACGATCCTGAGTTATGGAATAAATAGCAGGTGCGTCTGTGAGTTTTGTTTCATTGCTGTTATAATTTGTGCATTCTCCCGTTTGTCTATTAAGCAGTGACAATATCGTACCATTGCATATCCAGAGATGCCCATGCCGATCTTCTAAAATTGCATTTACTACATCAGACTTAAGGGACCGTGGATTGGTCAAAGACGCTTTGAAATGAGAAAACTTGTTGGAATTTTTATCCCACCGATTTAATCCTCCGCCATCAGTGCCTATCCAAACAGTACCTGATGAGTCCTCATGAATAGCGGTAACATTGTTATTGCTGAGAGAGTTGTTATTACCGGGTTCGTTACGACAGAGCACAAACATTTTTTGATTCAGATCCGCTTTATTAAGTCCGCCACCTTTGGTACAAACCCAAATGATCCCAGCGCGGTCAATAGTAAGCGAAGTTAACGAAGGACTGCTTAAACCAGATCCATCACCCTGCTTGTGATAATAGGCAGTAAACGCAGTTCTCTCCTTGTTCAATTTGTTCAGCCCATTGGCGGAACTGATCCATAAATTTCCTTCCTGATCTTCGTCAATGCCATTCCAAGGCCAGTGGTGCAGGTGATTTGTACTAATGGAATGAGGGTTTCTAATGTCATGTTGGTACCGCGTAAAGGCACCCGTTTTTTTATCAAAACTATTTAAGCCATTGTCTGTTGCTGCCCAGATAATGCCGGCCCTGTCTTCAAAAACAGTAGAGACGAAATTGCTGCTAATGCTATTTGGATTACCGGCATCAAACAAGTATTGTTTAATATTTACTGGCGATGGCTCCGATTTGTTTGCCGGTGTAAGAGTCAAACTGTGTAAACTGCCGTTACTTATCCATAATGTACCCTCATGGTCTACATGAATTGATGAAACTACGCCGTGACGTCCCGCCAAACCCAGTTCGATATTCTCCTCTATGAATTTCCCGGTTTTCCTGTTAAAGCGGCACAATTCCCCTGAAGCGTTTCCAACCCACATCCACCCGCTATTGTCTTCATTGATCGCACAAATATTCGGGTCGTTGAAAGGAGCGTCAGGCAAAGGTTTATATCGCGTAAATTTTTCTGTAACCCTGTCAAACTTGCATAGACCTTCCTCAGTGCCAACCCAAATGGTGCCCTGTTTATCTTCCCAGATGGTATAAATCCAATTCTGCGAAAGCGAGTTGGAGTCAAGCGGATCAAACCGGTATTTGGTAAATGAATAGCCATCATACTTATTTAAACCATCATCGGTGCCAATCCAAATATAACCTTTACTGTCTTGGAAAATGGCAGTAGTAATATTTGCAAGTCCCTGCTCAAATCCGATGGATTCAAAACGCAAGCTTTCGTTTTGGGCGATGCTGTTTTGGGTTACACTAAAAAGTATAAGGAGACAAAATACTCCTGATTGACTAAGAGTCTTCATTTATCTCATATTTAAATGGATCTACAATACAAGTGCATATTCTGAGAAAGCATTATTATCTGTTATGATAATTATACTGGTAACTGAATAATAAACTCTGCTCCCTGTCCTTCATTTGAAACAACTTTAATTTCACCGCCATGCGCCTTAACGATATCATAACTCAGGGACAACCCTAATCCCGTTCCCTGCCCGGTAGGCTTGGTGGTAAAGAAAGGTTGAAAGATCTTGCCCAATATCTCTTGTCGAATACCGTTGCCGTTATCCTTTATCGAAATTAGCACGGCGCTGTCTAACTTCTTTGTGCTAACCGAAACCATCGGCTCGTATTTTTTATCCGCCGTAGCCTTGGCGAAGGTGGACTTCTCAGCAACGACATACAGTGCATTGTTAATTAAGTTGAGAATAGCTCTGCCAATATCCTGGCGGATGATTTTAACAGGCCCGATCGTTCGATCAAAGGATGTATCAATTTTGACGTTGAGGGATTTGTCCTTCGCCCTGTGGCCATGATAAGCCAAGCGCAGATATTCTTCGACTAGCGCGTTGATATCAGTTGGCTCCATTACTCCGCTGCTGCTTCTGCTGTGTTGCAACATCCCCTTCACAATGGAGTCGGCCCTCTTGCCATGATGGTTTATTTTTTCCTGGTTGTCGTTAATGTCTTTTGATAAAAGGTTTACGTTGCTATAGTTCCCTTTTTCAATTTCATCCGACATTTCAGTAAGCAGCTCCGTATTTAATTCTGAAAAATTGTTGATGAAGTTTAATGGATTTTGAATTTCATGCGCGATGCCAGCGGTCAGTTCACCCAAAGAAGCCATTTTTTCGGATTGAATCAACTGCGCCTGCGTTGCTTTAAGATCAATGTAAGCCTTCTCGATCTCCTTCGCCTGTTCCAGTTCTTTTGCTTGCGTTCTCAGCCGTTCTGTGCGAATGATCCGACTCTTTTGCAAACGGAACAGGGCGAATCCAAATAGAATGAACATTGCTCCATACATACTATAGGCCCACCAGGTTCGCCACCAAGGGGGATCGACACGGAGATTTAATATCTTTAACAACTTGACGCCGTCGTTGTTGTAAATCATTATTTTGAACACATAGTTGCCCGGGTTAACATAGAAGTAGGAAGTACTCTTGTCACCAAGTGCTTCTCTCCATGTCTTATCGTAATTTTCGAGCATGGTATAATACCGGACTCCGTGCGGAGTGCGATAGTCATCCGATCCAAAATTAAACGCGAAATTATTCTGGTCGTGGCTAAGCGTTATTTCGCTTACATCCTCAATGGGTTTTAGCAAAGGGCCATTCTTGGTAGTCCATACGGGAAGGCTATTGACTGAAAAATCAGAAATAAGAATTTGCGTCGGTAGGGATTTGGAAACGAGTTCTGCGGGGAAGAAATAGTGAAACCCATCGAATGTCCCTTTTAATATCTGGCCATTCTTTATTTTCACCATATTGGGTCCTGGGGTCAGGTTGTTTCCTTTAATGCCAAACTTGGCACCATACACAAATAATTCATTTCTCTTTTTGTTAATTTTTACGAGGCGGGAATTTGAAGCAATCCATAGGTCACCTTCATCATCTTCAACCATACCATTAATGACGGTAATCTCTTCGCTGCCCTCAAAAATAGAGAAGCTGTCATTAGTCTTGTTATACCTGAAAAGACCTTTTTCTGTACCAACCAGGAATATTTCTTTATCCTCATAAAAGCTCAATACGTAGTATCCACCCAGGTAATGCCTAAACTTTTCAGTCCCGGGGTCCAGACGGTTTAAGCCGCCGTCCCAGGAGCCTAACCATAGGGTACCTGAGTTGTCTTTATGAATTTGAAGCAAATCTTTTGTTCCAATGGATGCCGGATCCTTTGGATCCGGCAAATAGTGTTTGACAGAATTGCTATTCGCATCGTACTTAAAGAGGCCGTTTCCCCAGGTCGCAATCCATTTTAATCCATTGCCGTCGTTTAATATACCCGTCACTCTGCTGGTATCAATACTGGCAAACATTTCGGACGGATGGAATTTTGAGAATTTTTCAGTCCGGAGATCAAGGATGCCAAGCCCACGCCTTGTGCCGATCCATAGGGTATCTTCCTGTTCCTGGAAAAGGAAAAATACGTTGTTATCGAAAAGACTCGAAGGATCCGAAGGCTCATTTTCGAATTTATGTACCAGCTTTTTCTGCTGATCAAATTTCAGCAGACCATGGCCCCACGTTCCAACCCACAAGAAATCATCCTTGTCTTCTAAAATGGAGGATGTCCCCCCATTTCCATTTCGAACCCCAAACCTACCATCTGTTTTTATATGGTTAATGGGTTGCCGGAATGGATCGATCCGGTATAGATTTGACTCCTCTGTTGTAATCCACAAAACCCCGTCGCGAGATTGGTAGCCGTTCCAACCGCTGTTGTCCGGAAAACCATTGTTGCCTTGATAGTGAGTAATTCTTTTTGTCAGCGTGTCGTAGCGGTTGAGTCCCGATTGCATCGTTCCGATCCATATTGACCCCATGACATCTTCTTGAATAAATGTGACCTGATCGTTGACGAAGGCGAATTCAGTGGAGGTATTCCTGGGAGGACGGCTCAACTTATGAGGGTTTGTTGGATCATACGTGTGTCGTTCAAACCGTCCGGTCTTTCGGTCCATAGTGTGCAAACCATCTTCGGAGGTACCCACCCAGAATACACCGCGACTATCTTCAAACATCGCTCTCACTTTATTACTTATGAGACTATGGGGGTCGTTAGGATCATGTTTGAATCGCGTGAACGTTCCATCCGCTTCCATCCGGTTCAGGCCTCCATCTTCTGGATGTTGGTTGAACCATGGAAAACCTGTTGCAACCCAAAGAACGCCTTCGTGGTCTTCATACAGATTCCACACAAAATTGCTGCTCAAACTTTTTGGATCGTTTGGGTCGTGGCGGTAATGAATGAACTTTCCTGTTTTTTCATCCAGTTGGTCCAGCCCATTATTTGTACCTACCCAAAGACGACCCTGATGATCTTTTAAGATCGGAGTAACTTCCCCACTTACGCTGCCTGGATCATTTTCAGCATGTCGGAAGTGTTTGAATGATCCTGTGACGGGATTGAATTGATCCAATCCAGCATCGTTCATTCCGATCCAGATCATTCCGTCACTATCCGCGAAAACAGAATTGACGCCCACTCCGCCCAACGAATTCGGATTTGCGCTGTTGTGCCTGAAGACTGTTATCCTGTTACCATCAAACTTGTAAAGGCAGCCCACTCCGGATTGTCCGCTTTCCTTATCCTCGCCGGCGAACCACATGTACCCGCGTGGATCCTGGGTTATATTTCTGATTTTACCAAGGGGTTTACCATTAAGCCCTTCAACAAGGAAAAACGTTAGATCATTTTCCTGCGCCATGACGTCGAGTCCGGTGGCCAAAAAAACCAACGTGAACCATAGCGCTTTCATCAGTTTCCAGGTTGAAGGTATAATATACAATTTCCGCCTCATTGATGGCGCGGTTAAATGCTTCAAGAGAATGTATTATCTAAGACGAGGACGTTGATGCTGAGCTTGCATATCCACCTTCCCCGATTGGATTCAACGATTAACTTGTCTCGGTTTGCCTTTATTTATCTTGCAAGAAGTATACACGGTCCTCAACGCCATTTACGATGATGGTTTTACAATGGGTTTCATTAATCAGGTTACCAATGACTCCAAATAGCTGATTTTTCCAGTTCTTATTAATGACGGCATTTCGATATTTCACTGCAAAAAACTATTTGAAGATAGATTTGGTGGTATGTGTTGGCCATTGGTCATCTGAATTATATGTACCGAGCCCACGGCTCTCGATCTAATTTGTTTTTTCGGCAACGGATTGAAATCCGTTGTTACAATATTGTCCGAGGCTACGCCTCTACTCCGTACGAATTATATGGTGCTCTTAGAGCCGTAGGCTCGACTTATATTGTATCCACGCCCGAGTGAATGACCACATCGGACAGGGATTTTCCCAGAGGGATGCCGTTGGCACAATCCGTAGTAAAAACGGCAAGCTTAAATGAGAGTGCCGTAGGCATAGTACATAAATCGAGTCGAGCAACCTTACCCGACAGGCAATAAGATAATAAACTCACTTCCCTGGCCTTCTTTGGTGTCTACCTTCAGTTCACCGCCGTGTGCTTTTATAATATCATAACTCAAGGATAAACCCAATCCTGTTCCTTCGCCTGTAGGTTTGGTGGTAAAGAACGGTTGAAAGATCTTGTCGCGCACTTTTTCCGGGATACCGTCAGCGTTGTCTTTTACTGAAATTAATATTTTATCGCCTGACTTCTTTGTAGCTATGGAAATCATTGGCTCAAATTGATCGCCGAGCAACTTACTTTTCTCACTGACGGCATAGAATGCGTTATTGATAAGATTAATAATCACCCGGCCGATATCCTGAGGAATGACGTTTACGGTTCCAGCTCCTTCATCAAAAGAAGTCTTCAATGCGGCGTTGAATGATTTGTCTTTTGCGCGAAGGCCATGATAAGCGAGCTTGACATACTCTTCAGCTAATGCATTGATGTTGGTTTGTTCTTTAACTCCGCTGCTGCTTCGGCTGTGTTGCAACATCCCTTTTACGATGGCATCCGCCCTCTTGCCGTGCTCGTTTATTTTTTCCTGATTGCCGATGACATTAATGGCAAGTGATTTAGCTTCTTCGATATTTCCCTTTTCAATTTCCTCCTTCATCTCCGAAAGCAACTCTTTATTTACTTCTGAAAAATTATTGACGAAGTTCAGCGGGTTTTGGATTTCGTGGGCGATGCCTGCAGTGAGTTCACCCAACGACGCCATCTTTTCCGACTGTATTAACTGTGCCTGGGTGGCTTCGAGCGCGGAATAAGCTTGTTGCAGTTTTTTATTGGCTGTCTGTTTGATTCGGTTGCTTTTAAAAAAGACTAACGCGGCTATCAAGAATACCACAGCAACGCCAATGAGTGCTATTTGAATGAGCGAGTTCCTGAAACGTGCCTCTTGATTTTCTTTGTCGAATTGGTTTTTCAATTCGTTAAGCTTGATTTCCTCCAAGGCTTTAAGCTTAGTGTTGTTGAATACTTCATCCTGAATATCCACATATAGTTTAAGATATTCATTGCTGGTTTTCGGATCAATGGTAGAGTATCGACGTGCCAATAGTTTTGCGCTTTCAACGGCTACTAAGCCATCTTTTACTGTTCTGGCAGATTGAAGTGCTGCCTTTGCATAATAAATGGCAGAATCAATATTATTTAGTTCGTCATAGGTCAATGCTAATCCCAGCAGATTCTGGCGTTTACCAATTCGATAGTAGTGGATTGCCTCGTTATATTTTTTCTTTTTTCGTGCTAAGTCTCCAATCATCATGCCGCTGGCTTCCATCATATCGGGAGAATTATATTTAGCTACATAACCTTTTAAAATGTCGGCATAAAATTCAGCAGAATCGAGCTGCCCTTCCTGTTCATAAGCCAGTCCCAATTGCATGTAGGTGGGCCATTTGTGCGTTGCGCCCGATGATTGAAAGTGTGGGTCTCTGAGGGCCCTAAGTGCCCACGGTTTGGCTTCTTTTGTATCACGTTTTTTTGAAAGGGTCATGAACATGACGCTATATAGATAGATTCGCTGTTGCCAGTTTTTCTCTTCGCATAACGGTAACGCTTCATTAATCTCCATAATGGCTTTGGGCCAGTCGTCGGTTATAGCATGAAAAAAGGCCATTTGACCTAACGCGTCGATCCTGCCCAATCTGTAGTCGATTTTTTTTGAGATCGCGTTCGCCTCCACCGCATATTTCATCACCATAGCCGAATCCACATTACGGATATACATTTGAGCCAACATAATCAGTCCCCTTACTTTGATGGTATCATCTTTTGCCAAAGGCAATTGTGCTTTAATACTGTCCACGACGCGTTGATTAAATGGCATCGGCTGTGCATGACCATTTGTTACCAGCATCAACAGGATAAAAATCAGGGGGCTCAGTGTTGTTAATGTTGTGGAACGCATTTTGATAAATTTTACGAAAGACCAGTTGGTAGAATAACGGTAAATGTTGAACCATCACCATCCTTTGTCTCTACTTTCAGTTCTCCGCCATGTGCCTTCACGATGTCGTAACTCATCGATAGTCCCAGTCCAGTACCCTCTCCGGTAGGCTTGGTTGTAAAGAAAGGCTGAAAGATCTTGGCTAATACGTATTGAGGAATTCCAATACCATTATCCTTGACGGAAATCAAAACCTTATCACCACTTTTCTTTGTGGTCAAAGTAATTGTGGGGTCAAATCCAGGCAGTTGTTTTTTCTTTTCTATTATGGCATAACAAGCATTGTTTATCAAATTCAGAACCACCCGGGCTATGTCGGGAGGCACCACGTTGATGTTGCCGATTGTTTGGTCAAAATCTGTTTTCAGGGAGGCATTGAAAGTTTTGTTTTTTGATCTTATCCCATGATACGCGAGTCTTAGATATTCATCCGCCACGGCATTGATGTCTGTGGGCTCTTTTGCTCCACTATTACTCCGGCTATGCTGAAGCATTCCCTTAACGATAGCATCTGCGCGTTTTCCGTGGTGTACAATTTTTTGCTCGTTCTGCCTGATGCTTTTAGCAATCACTTTTATTTCCTGGAGGTTTCCATTATCAGCTTCTTTTTCCAGTTCATCAATCAATTCGCTATTCAACTCCGAAAAATTATTGACGAAGTTTAATGGGTTTTGAATTTCGTGGGCGATCCCAGCAGTAAGCTCGCCCAGGGAGGCCATTTTTTCAGAATGGATAAGCTGCTCTTGCGTAGATTTAAGAGCTGTGTATGCTTTTTCAATTTCCCGGGCATGCTCCACTTCCCTTAAGTGAGTCTTTTCACGTTCTTTCTTGACGAGCCTGTCTTTCTGAATCCGATGAGCAGACACGACTGTGACTCCAAACAACGCTACATACATACAGTATGACCAAATGGTGTTCCACCAGGGTGGAGTTATTGTTATTGAAATGCTTTTTTCAACCCATCTACCATTTAAAGT
>Ga0193738_1000029_pt1 | contig 98392 bp, 91 predicted proteins | sample L2a1metaG_FD_144927 | JGI IMG/M metagenome (GOLD analysis project Ga0193738, IMG submission 144927) | Soil microbial communities from a riparian zone of the East river system, Colorado, United States - L2a1 | ecosystem: Environmental > Terrestrial > Soil > Riparian zone | place: USA: East River... | reverse complement strand
GATCCGGATCGATCTTAAGATTATCGCAGGTAATATTATTATTGCCGCCCATTTTTTTGCGACGGAGAACAGATTTGACACGAGCATGTAATTCGGCAAGATGAAAAGGTTTGGCGAGATAATCATCGGCACCAAGATTCAACCCTTTTATTTTATCTTCCAATGAATCTTTTGCAGAAACAATGATGACGCCTTCTGTATTGTTTTGCTTTTTTAATTCTTCCAAAAGTGTAAATCCATTGCCACCCGGCAGGCCGATATCGAGCAGGATGCAATCATACTGATATACTTCCAGTTTTTCTCTTGCGGTATAAAAGTCAGTAGCTGCCTCTACTACATATTGTTCCTGCAGCAGCGACTCTACCATGCTTTCCCGCATGCCTTGTTCATCTTCTATTACAAGTATCTTCAAATGCAGATGTTATACTGCAAAGTAACTGATGAAATCTGGAAACAAAAGGTAAAAGGGAAAAGAGCATTCCAAAACACCGTGCATACTGAAAAAATGATTTTTAACATAAAGTTGCACCTTAGTCAGAATTTATAAGATGACCTTTCATTACAAATCACTCTCGTCATATGAAGATTAGAATAAAAATTTTACTGGCAGTACTTGGATCATTTATTTATCAATCGGGAATTCTTGCGCAAACGCCTAACTATACAGGGACCTGGGTACTTAACTTAGAAAAAAGCACATTAGAACATCCTTCTGAGGTATTAACAAGTACTGTGTTTGTAATAAAACAAGAAGGTGACAAATTTCGCTTAACAAGGTATCACGTATTTGGCGACAAGAAAAAGAAGATAAGTTTTAAAATGATTGCTGATGGAAAGAAAAGGAAAGTAAAAATATTATTTAAAGGAAAATTAGAACAGAAAGAAAATAGTTTGCGAGCAACACTATGGAGAAAAAATTTCTCAAACATTGTCGATTATAAATTCGGAAACAGTCAAAATGAATTTATCGCCGACGAAGTATTTAAAGGCAAACCACAGGATCATCATAGTATTTGGGTTTTTGACAGAGAAATTTCAAAATAGATAAGAATAGTTATTGAATCAGCGAAAAGAATTCTGAGAACGTAAATAACTAAGAAAATATCCGGTACTTATTTTGTGTTTTTTCAGAACTCTTGGTATAATACTTGAAGACAAATGATAATTCTAAACCCATGTTAAACCACTTTATGTCCCGGGGTATTTTTTTGATCTGCACCTTATTTTCTTTTAGCGCCGCGACCCCTCCCGTCAATCAGCTAGCAAATGATGTGCTGAAGTATACCAACGAATATCGAAGATCGAAAGGATTGAAAGAACTTGTAATGAAAGATGATCTGAATTCAATGGCCCGAAAGCATAGTGAAGATATGGCAAAAGGAAGGCTAAGCGTTGGGCATTCAGGCTATGATCAGCGAGCAGCAAAAGTGAAAAAGGTCTATGGTACATGGATGGTGGCTGAAAATGTTGCCTACGGAGCCCGGGATGCAAAAGAGGTCCTTTCGTTATGGAAAAAATCAAGTGGGCATCGCAAAAATATGCTGGGGAATTATAAATACATTGGTATTGGTACAGCAAAAAATAAACGCGGAGTTATTTATTACACGGAGATATTTGTGAATTAAAATTGTCAGCAATTTTTAGTGCAGCATCGTTCCCGCCATTGAGCAGCTTTCAATTTAGTAATTCTATTAGCTTCTTAATTATTGCCAGAAGAGATATCTAATATTTTGATTGACCACACTCAATTTCTCAAGAGCTCCTGTTTAGTTTCAACTTAACCAACGTCAATAATTTCAATATCATGTTTTCTTGAATCATTATCCTCTACATTCGCCACTTGAATTTTCATAGGATAAGGTTTAATGGTTAATGGTTTTTGATTAGAAAAGCCCTCCAGTTTCCACCGGGGGGCTTTTATTTTTGTTCCATCCTTATGTTACCCCTGCGAGTGTAAAATGTTTTTTCTAACCGAAACAAACAGTTCCATAAACTTATTTAATCTTCCAGGTTCTAATTTTTCAAGAAACTTTCCATCTTTTCGAAAATAAGATCCAACAATAAAACCATCGGCTAATGGCAGATACTCGGCAATGTTATCAACGTTCATACCTGACCCGATCAATACAGGCAATCTTGTTGCATCTTTTGCTTTTACCAGGTCATTCTTATCAGGATTCAAGCCGGTGAACTGGCTGGTAACAATAACACCATCGACTAAGAAAAATTCTGCCTGCATAATTTCATCTTTTATGTCGAGGTCTATCGTCAATGAATGAGAGCCATGTTTTTTCTTTACATCAGCAAACACTTTTATATGTTCTGCATTTAGTTCTTTTCTTCTTCGTAATATCTTTCCAGCCGAACCGTTAATGACACCACTCCCACCGACATGAGCAAAAACAAAAGCCCCCACTCTTATATAATCAAGCCCTGCTTCAGAGGCAATTTCCAAAGATTCAATGTTTGCAGCTTCCAGCATTTGAATTCCTATCGGGCCATTAAATCTTTTTCTTGCTTTCTTGCAGATCTTTGTCATTAAAGCAATCGCTTTTTTATCCAATGGAGGTTGAATATATGGCAGGTCACCATCGTTCTCGAAAATAATACTGTCCACACCTGCCTTTTTATAGATATCAAGATCTGCCAACGTCTGGTCTATTACTCTTTGGTCATCGCCATCATATAAGGGTGATCCGGGAAGTGGTAACACAGCGATCATCGCTGCCAAAAATTTAGGAGGAAGAACTCTTACACTTTTCATTTATGAAAGATATAAAAAGATAAAATAATGATATACTCAGCTGTATTACTACTAATAAGCTTTCGTTGCGTCGCACTCTTGTGCGTTCGGTAATTCTATTTTGCAATGATTGAAAGTATTGTTTTTGATTTTTCTGAAATTTCTCGAAAGTATTCAGCATCCTTTTCTACTTCAGTAAAATGTTTCCCAACAGTGTTTCTGCGATTTGTTGCATAGTACAGATCACTTTCATAGATTATGATTTTGAGTCTTTCTTTTTCAAAGTCGCTCAAGTCAGAAGTGTCAACTTTCAAAAGTTTATGAAGTAATTTACTTCTAAAGTCATCTTTATTTACTTTTTCTCTTTCAGAAAGCTCAAGAGAAGCGCCAATAATATCGTTCTTGTCAAGTGAAGTCATTGCAATATCAATGAGGTCCTCAATTGATGGTTCTGGAAGTATTTTTAATACAGACACGCCGCCTCCATGATATTCTGAATTATAACGTGTCAAAAGCCATTCTTCATTTGAGTTTTTGTCATAATAATGGTCAGTCCAACTTTCAGCAGATGTTCCTTTCTTGAATAAGGTTCTGAGCTTAGATTCAATTTCGTTTTGATTACAAATAAAATGTTGATGCATATTTTACTATTTGTGGCCTCTTAGTTATTTATTATAGTGATTCTTTATAAGATTCATGGCATGGTCACGAGCTGTAAAAACATCAGGAAATATTAGCTCATAAAAATACATAATTGCTACCTGGTGGTGAGGAAGTTCCAGAAACAAAAAATCATTGTTTTTATGAAAAAAGGAAATATCGGGATTTGAAGTTTTGAAGACAACTAAAGAATTAATGTTTTTATTTTTTGACAGCACTGTAATTCGATTAAGTGAACGTCTTAGATTTCGCAAGACCTTAACTGGAGAATATTCTATAGCTGGATCAAGTACTGAAAGAGAATAATCACTGAGAAAAGAAATATTTCCTTTACCAGCAACTGCTCTGAAACGTGTCAGGAGACTAAAAACTTGGAATTTGTAATCAAGTATTTGCATCCATCTGATAATATCAGATATCTCATCATCTTTAAAAAATTCATTTGGGAGATTGTGATTAGAAAAAATCTCTAAAACTCGACTCTCAAATTTACTTAACAAGTTAGTGTTGCAATTTTTACATGCCAGCAATGTTGTTTGGTTGTATTTGTGAGAAAGACCATTAATTATCGTTTTAAATGTTCTATTAGGATGTCTTTCAAAGGCCCAACGAGGTAGTACATGTTCTTTTGTAATATTTTGATCAGATGAACAGAATATACAGATCGATTTAACTGGTCGTGTCCTAGATTTTCCATGTTCTCTAATTAAATAATGATTCTCTAAAAAAGATATTATTTCCTTCCGATTATTTCGGGCATTGGTTCGTATGGCTTGAAATGTATTCATCTCATAATATTTGAATTATCTAGGATCCTTACAAAAGTAAAGAAGTATGCAACCTTCCATCTCAATAGCGAACAGAACGCACAAGAGTGAGACGCAACGGAAGCTCAATAGTAGCACAAAAGCCGGCTAAGCAATAAAAATCCACCATATAATCAGCCGCTTCTTTTTGGCAATGGATTGTTTAAATTTACTAATGAAACATCCTTAACCAAAACTACATGCGACTAACTCCTTATTACAAACTATCAATTCTCTTTTTGCTGACAACCTGTGCAACGATCTCGTTTGCATCAAATGGTAATCCCAATAAAAAGTTGAGGATCGAAATAAATAAGAATGTCGAGCTTCTCGGATTAGGCTACTTTATTGGATTCGAGGGAGCGGACATAGAAACCAAGACGGTTACAATTAATAGTAAAAAGATTCCAAAAAAGGATTGGCATAATTACGGGTACTGGATCTTTCAGAAGTATAAATCTTTTGGAACAAGTGAGAACCTTGGAAAAAGTTTTGCAGTGGCTGATCATTTATGGCTTGACTACCTGATCAGCCTGCTGCTCCAGGTTGATGATTTCCCCCATGCTAAACTAAAAGAGTCGATCGACCAATCTTACTATATCAATTTCTCAAAGACCAAAGATCTGCAGGAGGCAAAGAAGAACGTGACTATTTTCCTGGATGGCATGAATGAATTTTACAAAGAGATCGGGCTCGACAACTATTTTATTGAGACCGATAAATTTTACAAAAAGGCGATCGATGAGATCAACAGCGTGTTGCCAAAGCAGGACTTTATTGGCGCCATGGAAAAGTTTTATAATAATAAGTTTGATGCTTATATCGTGGTACCAAGCCTGACAATACCAAAAGGAATGGGATTTGGAATAAAATATACACTTGACAAAAAAACTCATGTGCTTAATGTATTTGGATCACTCGACTTCCAGGAATTCTTAAATACTACTGAATTGAAAATGGGATTTGCCAACGAAAAGAAGTTGCGTGAATTGAGTGTGCATGAATTTGGGCATTCATTTGTGAATCCCGTAGTGGACAAACTGCCCAAAGAAAAATTCACACAAACAGAGTCATTATTTGAACCACTGAAATCTAAAATGTCTGACCAGGGTTATAACACATGGAAGGTTTGCCTTTATGAACACTTTGTAAGAGCCGGCGAGATCATGATCGCAGAAAAATTGGGTGATACAGAAGGAGCCAAAAGACTACACCCCGAATATGAGCAGGAAAGAAAATTCATTTATATACCGGCAATATTGATTGAACTTAAAAAATATGATACGGGAGCTTATAAGACATATTATGATGCGATATTAAGTACAATGGAAGTGCTGGCAAAGAACCACGGAGGCACAAAGGCACAATGAAACACAGAAGGAGTTCCGTGATTAAACAAAATTTACGAAGGGTTATTATTGTCTCCGTAGGAGACAAATATTTATAGAAAAACACACAACAATAGAGCGTTCAACTCCTGTAGGAGTTGAATATCGAAATATGAAACATTTTCTATAAGGATTAAACTCCTACGGAGTTTGGTGTGTGTTATTCGTCATTCCTTTTTTGATGAGGGGATTGAACAAAATTGATGAAGGAGTTACTATTGTCTCCGTAGGAGACAAATATTTATAGAAAAAAATACAATGATAGATCGTTCAACTCCTATAGGAGTTGAATATCAAAATATGAAACATTTTCTATCAAGATCAAACTCCTATGGAGTTGAAACAGAGATATCGAAGATGTGAAAATTAATTATCAAAAGGAACATCGATCTATGACGATGGAAAAACATTACATTCCGGTAACGTTACCGGATTTTCGTAAAGAAGTTTGCTTTAGCTTTACTGCAAAACAATATTTATTAAAGACAATAAACCTGAATTGATGAAAGTAATTCACAGCGTACACCCGGAAGATTTTGTAAACTACAATACACAAAAAATAAGAGAGAAATTTTTATTGGAGAATTTGGTACAGCCCGATAAAATCGAATGCGTATATACTCATTATGACCGAATGATAATTGGCGCTGCAAACCCGGTTGACCAGGCTTTACAATTAGGCACGTACGAACAATTAAAAGCGGATCATTTTCTCAGCCGTCGTGAGATCGGTATCATTAATATTGCAGGCAATGGATATATAACAGTAGATGGAGAGAAATTTGAGTTGGAGAAACAAGATTGTCTTTATATAGGAAAAGGTAAAGAGAAAATAATTTTTAGCAGCGTTAATAAAATTTCGCCGGCAAAATTCATCTTCTTCTCCTGCCCTGCACACCAGGAATTTCCAACACGGTTGATGAAACCTGCTGAAGCATTGCCTGCAGAAATGGGAAGTCTTGATAACAATAATCATCGTGTAATAAATAAATATATTCATAACGATGGCATCCAAAGCTGCCAGTTAGTATTAGGTGTTACTAATTTTAAAAAAGGAAGCATCTGGAACACAATGCCACCACATCTGCATGACAGGCGGATGGAATCCTATTTTTATTTTGATCTGCCCGAAGGACAACGGGTCATTCACTTTATGGGTGAGCCGAATGAAACAAGACATATTTTTTTGAATAATGAGCAGGCTATTCTTTCACCAGCATGGAGCATACACAGCGGTACAGCAACAGCGAATTATTCTTTTATCTGGGCAATGGCTGGGGAAAACAAAGTTTTCACTGATATGGACCCAGTTCCTGTACAGTCTTTAAAATAATCTTTAGCAAAATTTCTGAAAAATAAATTTGCGCAACCAAAAAGTTGCACATATATTTGCAACCGAAAGGTTGCTTATAAATTAAAAACTAAAGATCATGATCATTAACAAAGAAACGATCTACACGAAAGATCTTGAAAACAAAAAAATAAACGTAACAAGGGAATTTGATGCTCCTGTAGAAAAAGTTTGGAGAGCCTGGACAGAAAAAGAATTACTGGACCAATGGTGGGCACCAAGACCCTGGAAAGCGGTTACCCAATCAATGAATTTCAGTAACGGTGGTACATGGCTCTATTATATGGAAGGACCTGATGGTTCTAGGCATTATTGCAGGGCAGATTACAGATCTATCGCAACAAATAAAAGCTACGACCTTCTCGATGCTTTTTGTGATGAAAAGGGAAATATCAATACTGAATTTCCACGCATGAACTGGAAGGTAGTATTTAATAAAGCTGATGATGGAACAAAAGTAGATATAGAGATCTCCTTCGATTCAATTGAATCTTTAGAAAAGATAATTGAAATGGGCTTCAAAGAAGGATTTGCTGCAGCTCATAACAATCTAGATGAATTATTAGCGAAATAAAAAAAGAATAAAACCTCATCGCTCTGGTGAGGTTTTATTTTAGCTATAAACATTACCTGATAAAACCAGGCATATCATCGAAATGTTTTGATTGTTCTTTGTCAAGCAGGTGATCCTTTGCAGCAAAGAAGATCGATTTAAACCCTGTAAATATCTCCCGGTTAAAATTGAGCATTGTGGTGATCTCTGTTTCATTTACATTTCCTGCCGTTCCTTCTTTATATAAATGTTGAAGTGTAGTTGTATAGCCTGCCGTTACTGATCTGTATATATCAGTAAGCTTTTTCGCTTTATCCTGTTTATCTTCTTTTAATAATTCCTGTACTGCTTTGCAAAATTTTTCAACTTCAGCTCTTGTTTCCTTATAAAATGCAAATTTTATTTCATTACTTGAATTTTGAAGCTGCTCCTTATCAGGCAATGCATCTTTAAAACTTTTAGCAGCATACATGCCGTTACGATTTGCTGACATAAGCCTGTCCAGCATTTCCACATCTTCTTTGTTAGTGGTGGTTTTCTGCATTTGAATATAATAACTGTGGATCTCTCCATAAAGGAATTTTATATACTCATACTTTTCAAGGATATTATGATCCAGGTATTTTTTATTGAGTTTGTTTTCCGGTTGCTTTTTATCAGAAATTTCAAAACAACTTAATGCGTAATTGCATACCACTTCAATAAAATGGTTCGTTTCCTTCACCAACGCATCCAATGCAGTAGAAGGCTCTTTTACATCTACCTTGTGAATAAACATTGTTTCATCATCTGCAGAACGAAAACGGTTATCAAGAAAGCGACCCAGCACATTCAACAAAGGATAAAAGAGAATGATGCCAAAAATGTTTATGAAACTTTGGAAAAAAACAAGTGCAACCAGGTTATCTTTTATACCGATAACTTCTGTTATTAACCTGTTTACAGGTGTAAGAAAGATCATTACAAGAGACACTGTTATTACATTGATCAGGAAATTACCAAGTGCCACTCTTTTTTTTACCGCCGTGCCTTTTATACTTGCTATAAAAAGTTTGATGGTTGTTCCCACTTCTGATCCAAGAGTGATAGCCATTGAATCATGCAGGTTGATGGCACCTGCATGCAAAGCACTTAATGTAAGCGCCATTGTAGCTGAACTACTTTGAATGATCGTAGTGATAATAAATCCAACAAGAAAAAAAACAATTACCGGTGAATTTTGATATTGCGTTAGATCTACCTGCTGTACGATTTCTTCAATGCCCGTTTTTATATAACCGAGACCAACGAACAAAAAACTAAACCCAAGTAAAAAGCGGCTCCAATTATACAATGGCGAGGTCTTATTAAAAATTACATAACCAAGCCCTGTGATGCCTGTAATTGGTAATGCAATGTTCTCAATATTCACTTTGAAACCTACCAATGCAACGATCCAATTGCTGATCGTGGTGCCAAGATTTGCACCGAGAATAATAGCCAATGCATTTTGCATCTGAATAATACCGGCGCCTACAAAAGCCAAAACCATTAAACTTACTACAGAGCTGCTTTGCAATACAGCGGTGACGACAGCGCCTCCACCAATGGCTTTTATTTTATTTTCGGTTTGTCTTTTTAAAAAAAGTTTGAATCTTCTGCCAGCGAGTTCCTGCAATGACTCTTCGAGGAATTTTATACCCAATAAAAAAATGGCAACTCCTGCCAGCATTTTCCATATGTCAATTGACTCAAGCATGATCAATACAAAACAAATACTTAACCAAATAATTTTTAATGATAAAAACCAGGGGCCAGGCGATTTTAATCAAATATAATGATGAACCGATTCTAAATTATATTTGCTAAATAACCCCCTCAAAATGAATATTGAATTTAATCGTAATGAAGATGCCATGAAAATGCTGCTTAGCGATATGCGTCAGCGTTTGCAAAAAATATATGAGGGTGGCGGTAAAAAAGCAATTGAAAAGCAAAAGGAAAAAAATAAACTCACTCCACGTCAACGTATAGAATACTTAACGGATAAGGATAAACCTTTTATTGAGATCGGCGCTTTTGCCGGTTACAAAATGTATGATGAACAAGGCGGTTGCCCTGCCGGAGGCACAGTTGCTGGCGTAGGCTATGTAAGCGGCAGGCAATGTGTGATACTTGCAAATGATCAAACTGTAAAAGCAGGTGCATGGTTCCCGATCACCGGTAAAAAAAATCTGCGTATGCAGGAGATTGCCATGGAAAATCATTTGCCTGTTATCTATCTTGTTGACAGCGCCGGAGTTTTTCTTCCCATGCAGGATGAAATTTTTCCCGACAAAGAACATTTCGGAAGAATATTTTATAACAATGCAAGAATGAGTGCAATGGGCATTACTCAAATTGCAGCAGTTATGGGACCATGTGTTGCAGGTGGCGCCTATTTACCGATCATGAGCGATGAAACATTAATGGTGGAAGGAAACGGTTCGATCTTTCTAGCAGGACCTTATCTTGTAAAAGCTGCCATTGGAGAAGATATAGATACAGAAACATTAGGCGGTGCAAATACTCACACAGAAATTTCCGGAATAGCGGATTATAAATTTAAGACAGAGCAGGAATGCATGGATCATATTAAACGCATGATCTCAATGCTGGGAGAAAAAGAAAAAGCAGGTTTCGACAGAATAAAACCAGCACTTCCTAAAAAAGATCCCAATGAGTTGTATGGATTGTTGCCATTGGATGGTAAGACATACGATATAGTTGATGTTATTGAAAGAATTGTTGACAATTCAGAATTTGAGCAATTCAAAGAAGATTATGGTAAAACAATTGTTTGCGGTTACGGAAGAATTGATGGCTGGGCAGTTGGTATTGTAGCCAATCAACGCAAGATCGTTAGAACAAAAAAAGGCGAAATGCAATTAGGTGGAGTTATTTATAACGATAGCGCCGATAAAGCTGCACGGTTTATTCTCAATTGCAATCAGAAAAAGATTCCGCTGGTTTTTTTACAAGATGTAACTGGTTTTATGGTTGGCAGTCGCAGTGAGCATGCAGGAATTATAAAAGATGGCGCCAAAATGGTAAATGCAGTTGCTAATTCAGTTGTTCCAAAGATCACGATCATCATCGGCAACTCATATGGCGCCGGCAACTATGCAATGTGCGGTAAGGCTTATGATCCACGATTTATTTATGCATGGCCAACAGCAAAGATCGCTGTTATGGGTGGCGACCAGGCTGCAAAAACTCTGTTGCAGATACAGGTGAATGCCATGAAATCAAAAGGGCAGGAAGTGAAACCTGAAGAAGAACAAAAATTATTATCTGAAATAATTAACCGATACGAATTACAAACAACTCCTTACTATGCTGCAGCACGACTATGGGTTGATGATATTATAGATCCTAATCAAACAAGAACAGTGATTGCAGAAGCTATTTCCGCTTCAAATAATAATCCTGATTTTCCGAGTATAAAATTGGGTGTTTTCCAGGTGTGATCTTTGTTATTGCAATAGGAAATATGTTTTTTTTGAAAATAAAATTTAGTTACTTTCACTCTCATAATCAACACTATTGAACGCTATGAAGAAATCTATGTTCCCTGGATTCTTATTGGCATTGTTCTCAATCCTTACCTTACAGCAATCATGTGAAGACGACAGTTACCTTCTAGCACCACCTCCCGTTCCTGATCAATCATTTGTTGAAGAATTTGATACTGCACAAAACGCATACAATAGAGGATGGCGTTTTATTAACAGGAGTGATGTCATCGGACGCCGCAACTGGCAAAACCCGAATACAAATTCAACCATTCCTTTTATATCATGGTCAGGTACAGGTAATGGTTATCTGTGGGCAGATTATCAATCCACTGCTTCCGATGCAGGCGTTATCAGTAACTGGGCAGTATCGCCGGAATTGACAATGCAGAATGGAGATAAAATTGTTTTTTACACTCGTGCACAACTATATTTTGATAATGGCGATTCAACTGATTATGTCAATCGCATGCAAGTGAGACTGAATAAAACTACTTCATTGAATTGTGGTGATGGAACAGATCCCGGGGATTTCACTGTTCCACTTCTTGATGTTAACCCCTTCTATTACGAATTTCTTAAAAGTGCTTTTAATAATCCGGCGAACCCACTTTTTCAGCAAGCAAGGCAAGCTTACCCACATGTATGGACGAGATTTGAAGCGACTGTTGTTGGCCTGGATGGACCGACAAAAGGAAGATTTGCGTTCCGTTATTTTATGGAAGATGCAGGAAACAATGGACGAGGTTCTTCTATTGGTATTGACGCCGTGTCTTACAACGGCAAAAAATAATTCCTATTAAAACCATTTAGTTTACCCAAACAAACTCAAATGACTAAAAGAAATTTATCTCTCATTGGTTTCGTAATAATAATTTCTTCAGTTTTTATTTCTTCCTGTGGTGAAGATAAAGAGACCGCAAAATCAACACAGCCTGCGAGTCTTTCTTATCATGAAGAGTTTGATTCAATGCAACGTGTGATCGATAAAGGTTGGAAAGGTGTAAACCTGAGTGATCCTGTGGGAGGTGACTCATGGCAGCAGGGTTCTTTTGTTGCAGATAATGCAAAAGGCGGTCCTTTCTTCTCTAGTATTAGTGCACATTCTTACAAGGCAAGTGCAAACGAGCTTGCATTTGTTCCTTATACTGCTGGCGCAGCATTATCCTTTATCAATTGCTGGTTAATAACACCGGAACTTTCCATGAAAAATGGTGATAAAATTTCTTTCTGGACAACAACAGCTGCCCCCGTTGATTTTCCTGATCGTATGCAAGTTTGGTTAAATCCAACTAACAACAGTACTAATGTTGGTAGAACCGCAACTGAAACCGGTGACTTTACTGTTAAACTTCTTGATCTTAATCCTAACCTTTCTCCCAACCCTTATCCTGCCGGTTACCCTACTACATGGACAAAGTTTGAAATAGTTATTTCAGGATTGCCAAATGGAACAATACCTCAAAAACATCGTGTTGGCTTCAGGTATTATGTAAAAGATGGCGGACCCGATGGCGCAGTATCCAATGAGATCGGCATTGATGATTTTGATTTTATCAGCCAGTAAAGAAAAATTCTTTTATAAAAATCCAACTTTGGTTTTTCAGGGTTGGATTTTTTAATTTTATCACTTTCCATGAAAAAGTATCTTTTTATTTTATTCTCTGCCTTTATTGCATTTGCATGCACAGATAGTAAGGATAAGGAAAGTGCTAAAATATCTACGCCTTTATCTGATTCATTGTTAAAAGAACGGTGGGAGGTGATCCATGTATTGATTGATAGCATCCGGGAAGGCGATCTGGTTTTACGTTGTGGTAATGATCTTATCAGTGAATCTTTTAGCGATTTTAGTCAAAAGGAAAAACTTTATTCTCATAGCGGTATTGCAATGATGGATAATGGAACAATGTATATTTATAACAATATGGCCGGTGATATCAACCCGGATGAAATAATGCGGCGGGATATTGTTGATTCTTTTATTACATCTGTGCATAATATTGCGGCGGGAGTATATAGATATGATATTACAAATACAGAACTCGAAAAATTAAAAGCCATTGTTCATGCACATTATATGAATAAGTTGCAATTCGATATGAATTTTGATCTTACAACAGATGATAAAATGTATTGCGCAGAAATGATCGCTAAATCAATGGAACAAGCAACTGAAAAAAGAATAACTTTTTCTAAAAGCCTGATAACTCCTGGTCTGAAAGAAAAATATTTAAAAAAATTATTAGAAAAAAAAGTGATCCCGTCGGCAAAAGTGGCGGAACAAAGGGAATACATTGCAATTGATGATCTTTACATGAATCCACACTGCAGAGAAGTAACAAAAATTGTTTTTGGTAAACCACAAATGCCAATTAAATTTCCGACACCTGAAAATTATCAGAATTGAATAAACCGAATGTTATTGTTTATACGGATGGCTCAAGTCGTGGTAACCCCGGACCCGGTGGCTATGGCACCATTTTGTTAGCTGGAAATAATAGGAAAGAATTATCACAAGGATATAAGAAGACCACAAATAATAGAATGGAATTGATGGCAGTGATCGCGGCTCTGGAAGCATTAAAGAAAGAAGGCTTGAAAGTTGTTGTTTATTCCGATAGTAAATATGTTGTTGATTCGGTGGAAAAAGGCTGGTTGAATACATGGATTGCTACTGATTTCAAAGGCGGCAAAAAAAATAAAGATCTATGGCTCCGGTTTTATCATCTTGCAAAAAAACAATTTATGCGTTTTGTTTGGGTAAAAGGACATGCAGACAATCCGCATAACAATCGTTGTGATCAATTAGCAACCGAAGCCGCTGATTCCGGAATATTAATAGAAGATGAAGGTTTTGAAAGCAAAGGAGGCAGTCTCTTAAAATAAAAATCCTCTTGCTTGGGGCAAGAGGATCAAATATTTTATAACGTTAGGTTTTACGCTGCCTGCATTTCTTTTTTCAATACACTCTTTCCTAACAGGTAATAACTTCCAAAGAAAATTCCATTGAATAGTAATGTAGATAATACGCTCCATTTGAAAAATGGCAGGGCTTCCGAAAAGCAAAGCATCAGTCCGCTAAATGATCTTGGATAAGGCAGGTTGTTTATATCCTTTCCCCCACCGATCCAAACCATAAAATTAGAAATAAGGAAAAAATAAACTGCACCGGCAAGTGAACCTAGGAATATTTGCCCGATCTTATTTTTATTAATAAAGAAGCCGATGATAGTAATGGAAGCGATCATTAAATAAATTTGCCATTGGCCTTCATAAAACCCTTTGATGGTGCTAAGTCCCTGGGAATATAAAAACTGGTAAAGGAGATCAGAAATAAACAAAGAAAGGATAGGAAACAGAAAAGCAAAACGTTTATCCTTGCTTATAGAACCGGCAAAAAGCGCCATGGCTATTTGGGGAGCAAAGCCCATGGGTCTGCTATCCCAAATCCTGTATAGGGCACAAGCAAGAATAAGTATAAACAATACCAGTAAATTCGATTTGTTCAGTTTCATATACAAAGAAGGTTAGTTTGCAAAAATAAAAGAAATGTTCCAATAGCCGTCTTTAATTATTAACGGTTGTGAACAGATTTTTCCAGAGGTTTTGTAATTTACTGTATGGCCCAACACAATGATCTTGGTAAAGAAGGCGAAGCGCTTGCTCTTGAATATCTAAGAAAAAATGATTTTGAGATACTTCATTGCAACTGGCGTTTTTCAAGATACGAGATCGATATAATTGCTAAAAAACAAGGCCTTCTGCATATCATGGAAGTAAAAAGCCGGCATCATTTTCCCGGTGCCTTTCCTGAAGAAAGTGTTACCAAAAAGAAGTTTAATTTTTTGAAAAAAGCTGCAGAAGAATTTCTTTATATGCATCCGGAATACAAGGATATTCGATTCAATATACTTAGCATTACACTTTATAAAGCGAAAGATCCCGAGTTCTTCCTGATCGAAGATGTATTTCTGTAAGCTCAAAATTGGTTGCTAACCGCTAACTGTTCATTCACCATTTCATTCATTTTCTCTACCATCTTAAATGTTGCAGGGCACTGATCAAGGTTTGCCTTATGCATATCAATATATTCCATTATCCTTTTCTTTGTCAAATGAGGGAACCCAGCACAATCAGCTGGTCTCACTTCGTAAACTCTGCACATGTTAGTTTGCAGGTCAAGAAACTGGCAAGGTGTTGTTTTATTAAGCCATTTGCCGGTACCCCTCTCCTTTTTAAGCCATTTTTTTTTCATCTCATCTGTGCCGATCTGTAAATAAGTTGCGATCTTTTTAATGTCGGCATTCGTATAAGTAGGGGTCATTGTTTTGCAGCAATTGGCACAGGACAAACAATCTATTCCTTTCCATGCATTGTCGCTTGCCTTTATTGCGATACTTTGCAGACCCCGGTGAGAGTTCCTTTTTAAGCGGGTTATAAATTTAAAAAGTGGCTTAAGCCGGCGCGGTTCTTTAACAACTTTCATGTGAATAAGGTTATACTTGCAAACATGCAAGGTATAAGAAAAACTTTGCCAAACAGAATGCCTTGCTATTTTTGTTACATAAAATCAAAATCAATGAGAATCATTTTTCCGCTTATCATATCAGTAATGCTTTTTTCCTGTGGTAATTCTGGAAAAGCAAAATTGTTTTGTGAAACAACATGTCAAAAGGATACAATTAAATTTATAGAAGAAACCCATATACTAAAACCATATATCTATATCAGCGCTGCGAATTGCCTGCCTGATTCTGTTATCTGGAGCTATAGTGGTCTGGGCACTAACCGAAAGCTTTCATTCACTGATTTTGGAGGACAGAAATTCAATTTGAACGAAAAATACATGAGCTGTTATTTTAATGATACCAGCTATGCCTGGCTCTTATTTAATGATTGCAGCAATGGCCGTGGTTATTTTGCCAAGATCCCTTTTAATAAAAGCCAAAACATTCAAAGAAAATCAAGTGCCATTAATAAGTTTGATCCCAGGTTTGCCGTGGCAGATGGATTAGTGGCTTATACAGACAGGGGAAATATCTTTGTTGAAGATATGGCTACAGGCAAAAAAGCAATGATGACTTTTGGCAAAATGCTTGCCGAACTTGATTACGATGCTATGCATGAGTTTATTGATTCAGTAAACATTTCACCTACCCGTGTATGGGCAAAAGTGCTCATGGGTAAAGATTGGACAACTATTGAAAAGAATATAACATTAGAATAATTTTTTGTTGGGGATCAGGTTTAATGATCCTTCAGACCAATTACTAATTCCTTACACTATCATGTGGGAACCTTACAAAAAAGGATTCAAAGCTTATTTGCAACTTGAAAGATCTCTTTCAGATAATTCAGTGGAAGCATATATACGAGACATTGAAAAGCTCACAGATTATCTTCAGCACTCAGGCACATTAAAAAATCCATCCGAACTTAAACTAACAGATCTGCAGCATTTCATTAAATGGATCAGCGAGCTGGGAATGTCACCCACTTCACAGGCGAGAATTATTTCAGGTATAAAATCTTTTTATAAATATTGCCTGATCGAGCACATCAGCAAAAACGATCCCACTACCCTTCTCGAAACGCCAAAGCTTAAAAGAACATTACCTGATACATTGAGTTTCGATGAGATCGAGGACATGATTGCACAAATAGATCTAAGCAAACCCGAAGGCGGACGAAATAAAGCCATACTTGAAGCACTTTACAGTTGCGGATTACGTGTCAGTGAATTAGTGAATCTCAGAATATCGCAATTATATTTTGATGTTGGTTTTATAAGAGTTGTTGGTAAAGGCGATAAAGAAAGATTGGTACCTGTTGGCAGCAGCGCAGTTAAATATGTGAACATCTATCTCAAAAATATTCGGGTGCATATTCCAGTAAAACAGGGTAATGAAGATATTGTTTTTCTCAATCGTCGTGGAAGCAAGCTTACAAGAGTGATGATCTTTCTTATTATAAAAGAGCTGGCAAAAAAAGCAGGAATAAAAAAAACAATTTCACCGCATACATTTCGTCACAGTTTTGCTACACATTTGGTTGAAGGTGGCGCCAACCTCCGTGCCGTGCAGGAAATGCTCGGTCATGAAAATATTACAACTACACAGATCTATACACATCTTGATCGTGAATTCCTAAGAAAGACCTTAGAACAATTTCATCCTGCGTTTAAGTAATTTTTATTTTATGTAACGAGCTACAGTAATTCTTCTCATCCTCTGTTGCGTCGCACTCTTGTACTGTAGAAATTCTATTCACCAATGAAATAAAAAAATAACCCCCGACGCTTGCAGGGGCTTTTGTGTTATGGCTAAGAAAAGAGAGTACAGAGTGATAAATAATTACAGCCTGAAATTAAAAAAGGGAACTTCTATTTACAAATAAGATTTACGAAGTAGAATTACTTTTATTGAATGATGATCTTCACGGAATGTTTTTCACCGGACTTTTTATTTGTTATTCGTAATAGATAACTACCGGGAGTAGTTGCGGGTAGTTGAAAAGTGAATGAATTTATTTCGTTTTCAATTCTAATCAGGGTAGATCTGATCAATTGTCCTTGTGAACCATATAAATCAATAGTATACTCGCCATCATCAATTTTCTTACATTCTATTTTTATTTCACCTCCTGCCCTGGCTGGATTAGGAAATACTCTTATTGAATCATTTACAAAATAATTTTTCAATTTTTGCAAGTATGATCTCCTTTCTACTCTGGTAGTTGTTGTATACCCAAAAGCCGTTTGGCCTTTGCGAGTAATACCTAATGCCGTAACAACTACTTCCCCATTTAATGCGGCATTTGTGGATAGTGTAATTTCTGCGGAGTTAACTTTTTTAAAATTGATTTGCTTTTCTTTTTCTGAATACCCAACACAAGAAGCAATAAGTGTTATTCTCTTTAATGAAGCGTTATTTAATTTGAAAAATCCTGCACTATCACATGAAGTTCCATATGCTGTTCCTTTTATAAATACAGTTGCATAAGGAATCCCTTTACCTTGCTCATCAATTACCCGTCCCGATAGATACTTTGACGGCATCAAGTTTCCGAGAATATATTCATCTTCCGGGGATTTTGAACAAATATTCAACACACTATCTACCGCCAGTTTTTCTTTAAAAACTGGTTTTCCCTGTGCATGTGTTTTCATGGTCGTTAAAAAAACGGGTAAAGCAAACTGAAAAAAATATTTTAGCCATGGCAATCTTTTCCGTTGCGTTTCAAAATCTCTTTCTAATTGATCATTATAGAACCGGCCACATACAGAACCATTGGATGGTTTCTTAAAAAAAGCAATTAATTGTGCATCGCTCATACCAGTAAAATCATGAACAGTCTTTTGACATGAATCGCAAAAACGTCCTTTGTCACCCGGCGTCATTTTATCCCAATCCTCATGACAGGGTTCGGGGACTTGCAGTTGAAATTTCTTTGACATAAACAGGAGTTTTATTGAATCATCAATTTATCAGTCTTAATAAGTTTATTATTTTCATCAATTAGTTGAATTGAATAAGTACCTGAAGCCAATCGATAATCTATAGAATAACTTATCTTATTTGCACCTTTCATCGATATGTGCTCCTTCATTTCTACCAACTTGCCATCTAAAGAAAATAGTTTTAGTATTATCTTTTCTGTCTTCGTATTTTCAAATTGAATGTTTACTTGCCGGGAACGCAAAACTGGATTGGGATAAATCTTTACTCCCTTCTCCATGTTAGTAACAATTTTTGAATCTTCAGAAATAACCGTCACTCCTGAACTGCCACACGCAATTGTTCTTTCAACAGCGTAAATCAGATTACGGCATGTTATACATCGTCCCGAAGTGACAACAACCTCCTTCATATCAGCATAGTTTCTTCGAAGAAAAACTGAATATCCTGCTTTCACAATTGAAGTATTAACTGAGGCCGTATAAGTTTTATAGCCGATGTTACTAACCTGCAATTCATAGTTTGTTCCCGACTTAATATCGCTTATTGTAACCCGCCCTAATGAATCTGATATCAATCGTTTTAAATGTTTATTAGGTTTATCATAAACAAGATCAACTGTTGCAGCTGGAAGAGGTTCTCCAGTTATTGCATCTATTACTTTAATTGTTCGCTTGATTTTAGTTGTAATTATAACAACACCTGATACACCCTGACTGCCAAATAATGCAGTTGCTTCTGGCCCTTTTAATATTGTAATGTTTTCAATATCGTTGGGGTCAATATTTTTGAGCTCAAATTTTTCCACAACCACCCCATCAATAATAATAAGAGGCTCGGTATTCAAATTTGAAGACCCACATCTTATTCTGAAAGTAACTGGTTTACTATTAGAGGTGGTTAAAGGAAGTTGTTGCCTGCCTAAAATTTTTAATCCCTGGATCTTAAGATTACTTGAATCCTGGGCATAAGCAGTTGAGAACAATAAAAGCAGGCAAAAGAATACTGTAGAAATATGTCTCATAAATTTGATTTTGGTTTGAATAAGGAGCCCTGTAGATACAAGGCTCCGGCAATTAACTGGATTTTTCCACGTACCAACTAGTTTATAACTTAATGAGATGCTCCTATTTTCACAAATACATAAGAAACTCAAAAGTTTTTATTGTTAATTTTAATTGTTGGCCTTTTTAAAGAATATATCATCCACTAACCAAAGCGATACTGAACTGGTATTACTATACCGCGAGTCAGGTGATCTGAAAGTATTAGGAGAATTATACCAGCGATACATGGAGCTTGTGTATGGTGTCTGCCTTAAATACCTGAAAGAACCTGAACTTGCGCAGGATGCCGTTATGCAGATATTTGAAGAACTGGTATCAAAATTGAAAAAACATGAAGTGGATAACTTCCGTGGCTGGCTGCACCAGGTGGCGAAAAATTATTGCCTGATGCAACTCAGGACACCGAAAAACCTAAAAACAGTAGCACTCCCGCCATTACTTATGCAAAATGAAGAAGATGTGCATCTGAATGGCGTGATGGAAAAAGAGGAAAATTTCCAAAAATTGGAAAAGTGCATCGCCTCTCTATCCGATGATCAAAAAACCATGATAAAACTATTTTATCTTGACGGAAAATGTTATAACGAGATCGTGGAAATAACCGGGCTGGAATGGAATCATGTACGTAGCTCCATTCAAAATGGCAGGCGAAATTTGAAACTTTGCATGGAAAAGAAAGAAACACTAAAAAAAGAAATTTAGAAATCTTGAAATTTGAAGTAATAAGTGTCTGAAGAAAAAAATATAACAAACTACACAGCAGCTGATATTGAAAAATATTGGAAGGGCAAACTAAGTCCGGCTGAAATGCATGCAATGGAAAAAGCAGCAATGGATGATCCTTTTCTTGCCGATGCATTAGAAGGTTACAAGAATGCAAGTTTAGCTGATCTGGATTCTTTAAAAGAAAGACTTGATAAAAGAGTTGGCGCTGTTGTACCAATTTTAAATTTAAACCGCAAGAGATTTACATGGGTAAAAGCTGCTGCTGCGGTCATTATAATCGTTGGAGTGGGCTTATTGGTTCAGCAATTAGTATTTAATGATCGTAACAAAAACTCTATTGCCAATTTAGAAAAGAAAGATAAAAGCCCTGAGAGTAGTACGAATAAAGAACAGGTAATACCAGATTCTATAAATAAAGATGTACCGGCTCAACCTGGTTCAGTGCCGAATAAACCAGAACAAAAAGCCGCTGCTACGCCAAACGCAGAAGGTTCTGTTTCTTCAAGTCCTGATAAGATAAAAGAAACAAGCGTATCCGATGTTGAGTATAAAAAAAGAGAGGCTGAAAAAATTGCAGAGATCAATTCACAAACAGTTGCAAGTGCAGAAAAAAATGATGAATCCGTAAAAGCCAAAGCTGAAGCTAGAAACTTAAATGATACTTTGAAAGCTTTAAATGAAGACAAGATCAATTCATCGCCAACAGCTAACAGGGCAAGAGCCAACCAGGCATTTTATGAGAATGATAGATCAAGAGAAATCGCTTTAAATAATAAGTATAATTACCGGGTTGTCGATGACCAAAATAATCCCGTGCCATTTGCCAATGTGACGAATACAAGGGACAATGTGGGTACTTATACTGACATCAGGGGTAATTTCAATCTTGTTTCAAGTGATAGTATTTTACATGTCCAGATAAGATCTCTTGGTTATGATGATGCCAATTATAAGCTTGCTCCATCGAAGGTTCAACCCGGTGATCTCGTTTTAAAAGAAGATGAAAGAAGAGGAACACTTTCACAAAATCGAAAAGTAGTAAGTAGCCTTTCAAGAAAAGACAGCGCTGAGATCGAAGAACCTGAAGTGGGCTGGGGAAATTATAATACATACATAGCAAACAATATTCAAATACCTGAAAATGTCCGCTCTAAAAACACCCGCAGTGATGTTGAACTTAGTTTTGATATTGACAAATATGGTGTGCCTGTAAATATTAAAGTAACGAAGTCATCACAATGCAAAAAATGTGATGATGAAGCGATCCGGCTTTTGAAAGAGGGTCCTAAATGGAAACGAAAAGGAAAAAAATCGAAAGCCACCGTTTCTATAGCGGTCGATCAGGAATAGGATGATAAATTGTTACCTACTTCCTAATAAACGGCTATTATCTATTCCCCTATCTTTGTCGTCCAAAAACAAATTGTCATCATGAAAAAATTATTTTTATTAGTTGCAGCTTCATACATATTTTTTTCAACTGAAGCTCAGCAACTGACTACGCCTCAACCTAGTCCAACGGCTAACATTAAACAAAATTTTGCTTTATCAAACATTGAGATCTCTTATTCTCGTCCGGGAGTAAAAGGTCGTAAGGTTTTTGGCGACCTGGTTCCATTTGGTAATGTATGGAGAACCGGCGCTAATAATGCAACCACTATTACTTTCGGGGAAGATGTAACAATCGGTGGTAAAAAAGTTGCCGCTGGTAAATATGGTTTACTTACAATTCCCAATGCAAACGAATGGATCATCATCATTACAAAACAATTGGATGTAACAAGCCCTACAGCCTACAAACAAGACCAGGATGTAGTGAGAGTAACTGCAAAGCCAATCAAAATGGCATTCACAATTGAATCCTTCATGATCTCTGTTGATGATATAAAAAGTAACAGCTGTTCTATAGGAATGGGATGGGAAACCACCTGGGTAAGTTTTGAAGTAACTGCTGATGTTGACAGTAAAGTAATGGGGCAGATAAAAAATACTATGGAAGGTGACAACAAACCTTATTTCAATGCAGCTCTCTATTATATCGATAATGGTAAAGACCTGAACAAAGCTGTTGAATGGTTAGATAAAGCTTATGCTCAAAATCCTGAAGCTTTCTGGGTATTGTATCAAAAAGCCCGTGCTCAAAAGATGCTTGGTAAAAAAACTGATGCTCTTGCTACTTCAAATAAATCAATTGATCTTGCAAAAAAAGCAAAGAATGATGATTATGTTTCTTTGAATGAAAAATTGCAAAAAGAAATGAAGTAATATCTTTTTAGAAAAATATTTTAAACCCTGCTTATGGCAGGGTTTTTCTTTTTGCTAGTATTGGTTGCAAGAGAAGAGCAAAAAGAACAACACCAAAAGCGCCAATAGGATTTAACCAAAGAAATGCCAGGTTGATCAATTTTAATTTAGTGGGGATGTAAATTGCAAAGATCAATAATTGTGTCAATAATGTCGCATAAAAAACAACGGACCCATTTGTGATCCTTTTAAAAAAAAATGCTACAAGAAAAACACCAAGAATTGGTCCATAGAAAATTGAACCGAGTTCATTTACTGTTTCAATAAGACTGTTTCCCAGGTTGTATGAATACATGGCAACGATCACACAAAAGATTCCCCATAAAAGTGTGTACCGTTTAGACATACTGTATTCTTCTTCACCAGTAACTTCTTTTTTAGAGAATCTCCGGTGAAAATCCACCATCGTACTAGATGCAAGAGAATTAATAGCGGCCGCTATACTACCCCATGATGCCAAAAAAATTATGGCGATCAATAAGCCAACCATCCCTTTCGGCAGATTATCAACAACAAACCGAAGAAAAATATAATTGGTGTCACTGGTATCACCTTCAATTTTTTCTGCTTGCATCCATGTCTTTACTTTTTTTCGAATGCTATCTGATCGTTGTTGCAATTGACCTAACTCAACTGCTTTACGATTTTTTTCTTCCTTCGTTTCAGCATGTGCATAAAGAGTAACAGTAGATTTTTTTTGCTCTGACAGATCATCGTAATTTTTTTGTGCAACCGACAATGAATCTTTATGCGAAGTATTTTCTAATTTATTTAATTGTGCCTGGTTAAAAAATAAAGGTGCATTATTGAATTGATAAAATGTAAAAACCAATGCACCGATCAATAGAATAGCAAATTGCATTGGTACTTTTACAAGACCATTCATAAGCAAACCCATTCTACTTTCCGTTAATGATTTGGCAGTAAGATAACGCCCCACCTGGCTCTGGTCAGTCCCAAAATAAGACAGAGCAAGAAAGAAGCCTCCTATAACTCCACTCCATATATTATACTTATCGCCCCAATCAAAACCATTTCCTTTTTCAAAACCAGTTGTAATAACATTCAGTCTTCCGAGTTTACCACTCACTTGTAAAGAATCTATAAAGCCTACACCTTCCGGCAACATATGTACAACCATATAAGCGGCTAAAAACATTCCGGCAAAAATGATAATGAGTTGCAATTGCTGAGTGTAAGCGACCGCTTTTGCGCCACCACTAAGTGTATAAATTATCAGCAAGCCGCCCATGAATAGATTCGTCCAGTAAATATTCCATCCTAATAAAGACGAAAGAATGATCGAAGGCGCAAATACACTGATACCTGTTGATACTCCCCTTTGTAATAAAAATAAAAATGAAGTAAGTGTTCTCGTTTTTCCATCAAACCTGTTCTCAAGAAACTCATACGCAGTATAAACTTTTAGTTTACTAAATATGGGAACAAAAAAAATGCAGATAACTACCATTGCTATTGGCAATCCAAAATAATATTGAACAAACCTCATTCCATCTGTATATGCCTGGCCCGGAGCAGAGAGAAAAGTAATTGCACTTGCCTGAGTGCCCATGATGCTCAGCAAAACTAATCCCCAGGGCAAACTTCTATTAGCTAGTATATAACCATCAAGATTGTGGGTTGTACGGCTTTTGTATAACCCATAAGTAATTATCCCTATCAATGTAACGGCAAGTATAATCCAATCAAGTTGGCTCATGAAAAGGCTTTGGTAAAAAGACTAAACAAGATGATAAGCAGCACAAGAAAAACAAGAACAAAAACATACCATTGACCCCATGACTTGAATAATGGTATTTTATTGTTGTTGTCCTGCATAATTTTTCTTATTTCTTTTTTATTAATCCAGATAATAATAATCCCAGTGCTAAACCGATCAGGATCCCTAGCGGAACTCTCTTAATAAATAATCCTATAGCAAGTCCTAATACAACTGTAACTATAATTGCAATTGTTCTTCTTGTGTCATTCCCCTGTTTACTCATCAAAAAGCTTTTTTTCTATTTAGTGCAATAAGGTTTGCCAGTAACCGATATGCACCGGGTACGCCAGCAGGCAATTCTCTAAAAAATACAAGTCCTGTATAAGTAAAATATCCTCGACCATATTTTGCGATCAACAAACTGCCATCATCAGGCTTTTCTCCGGGGTCGCTCATTGCAAGTATTTTTTCAAATTTTCCTGTAGTGTCGATCGCATCATAGACACTTCTTTCCTGTACCCATCCTTTAAAATCATCCTGGTTTATTTTATTAGGAAAATTCAGAGCAGGATGTTCTGGTTTCAAAAAAGTTACTGTTGCATTTTCATCAGTAACTCTGTTTCTTGATATAGTAAAATCATAAGGACCTATTTTTGATCTGACGCTACTTATAAAGTTGCTGGTATTATATTGTACAATAAGATTACCTCCGTTTTCTACATATTTCATTAGTTTATCATAATAGCTCGGCAGCCAGTCCAAAGTATTATATGCCCTCACTCCCACAATGATCGCATCAAATTTATCTAGCGGGTTTTTAGCTATCTCTTTTTGATTTAGACGATTAACCTCAAAACCCATTTGCTCTAATGCTTCAGGAACTTTGTCACCTGCACCAACAATGTAACCAATCCTTTTTCCATAGGTTTCAACATTTACAACTTTCAAAGCAACATCTGCATCCTGAAAATAATTAATAGCTGGAATGTGATCGTGTTTTATTTCATGTTTATCACTTTTGATCAGATTATTTCCCAATGTATCTGTAACCCCAAATAAAACATTCGAAGATGTTTTTATTGCGCTACCATTAAAGTCAAAGCTCAACGATTGGCCTTTTGAGTTAACACGAACTTTCTGTGTTGAAAAAGAAAAATTAGTCAGCGGTTTCATGTCGCTTTCTGAAAAAGCAACCATCTTACCTGTGAAATTTCTTTTCATCCCTTTTATTGCAAGAGTGCCATTTGTTTTGTCGCTTCCATTCATAATGATCTTTAGATCCTCAGATGGAGTAATCAGTACAGGAGGAACAACAACCAGTGGCCAATACAACTCACCTCTTACAGGATCGGTGAATTTATATTTAACTACTCTTGAAAAATCAAAGTCTTCTCCTTCAATATTTATTTTTACTGTAAGAACATAACTCGGTTGAATGTCTGGAATACCAATCTTTGTTTGATCATTTACATTAAAATAGCCGGGCTCCATTTTAGTTTCAAGCCAATAGGGCTGTGTGATCGGTTTTGAAGAAGGAACAAAAATTGTTTTAGCAAAATTTATATTCCTGTTTCTTGCTAAAGGCTGACCCATCAACGAATCAAAACCATCAACAACAAACCCTTTGATCGTTGCATTTACTCCTAACCTGTTATTAAATTGAAAATTGAACCTAATCGAATCGGTTTGCACTGCAAATTGCTCTGATGTAAAAACATCTATCCACAAACCACTGCATTGCTCGATCAATTGTTTTGTTTCATCTAATTTTTTATTTCTCCAATAAGAAGCCGGCATCGCATTAATGGTTTTATGTAATTGAACCAGGCTTTTTACTGAATTTTCAGGATGCAAAAAATCAAATGATGAAGAAATATCGCTGACCATTTTTTCTATTGCGTCACCTCCATTTACTTTTTTCCAGCTCACATCAACTCCTTCCATCAGATCATTCTTAGGCTGGTCACCTTTTGTTGCTGTAAAAAATTGTAATGACTCTCCTCTTCCCGCAGGAACACCAAATCCCTGGCTCTTGTGCTGGCTACGACCTTCTGCTGCGATCTCGCCGTAACTTTTTCCAAGTAATGGATTATAGCCACCAACATCCAGTTTATATTGACTGTCGTTTTGTGTATTAGTACCACCAAAATTGAATGTGTTCCAAAGAACTCTTTTTACCTGCCAGGGTTGAACATACTTTAATTGATCAATAAAACGGGTTGGGTCAGCAGCAACAGCGAATGCCTCATTTGCAAGAATAGCTGAAGCTGTATGATGGCCGTGCCCCCCTTCACCTGTTGTTGGAAATCTTGTAATAATAATATCAGGTTGAAATTTTCTTATCACCCATACCACATCACTTAATATTTTTTCTTTATCCCATTTTGTAAATGTTTCTTCCGGGTTTTTTGAAAACCCAAAATCAAATGCACGGGTAAAAAATTGTTCCCCTCCGTCAATTCTTCTTGCTGCAAGCAGTTCTTGTGTTCTTATCAAGCCAAGATCAATGCCTTGCTCATCACCGATCAGGTTTTGCCCACCATCACCTCTTGTCATTGACAAATAACCGGTGCGGTATAACCTGTCTTTTGAGAGATAAGTGATCAGACCCGTGTTTTCATCATCGGGATGTGCTGCTACATACAAAACAGAACCAAGCACATTCAATTTTTTAATAGCAAGATAAATATCAGCAGATGTCCATGATGGTGGAGCTTGAGCAAAAAGACTAATGGATAAGACGGTACTAAGAATGAGGCTGTAAACTTTCTTCATCCGGCAAATTTATTTAGCGAATATAAGTCTTGCTTTACAAAGTGGCTTAGCCGATAATATAAAAAACCCGCCTCGGCCTTAGCTTAGACGGGTATTAGATTTTTATTAACTTGTTTAGCGGGCTATTCTAAAATTATTGTCCAACAATAAACACTGCATTACAAAACATCAGCTTTCCATTTTCCCAAAAATTGCGGAACATAAGATTGTCGGCGAGATAAACAATTTTACCAGCACCCATATCCTGAACACCAAAAACCAACGCATCATTCAATTTAGTTTTTAATTCAGAACCAACAAATCCTGAAACCTGGCTATCTTTTTTTAGCACTCCCACATTCCATCCGCCGCTTTTGATGAATTCATATACCGCATCGTCTTGTTTTAATGTGTAATAAAAATTTGGATACCCGAATGCAAGCGGATGTGTATTATCAAGCTGCACTTTAAATATTGAACCCGGATTATTTGATCTGATCGATTCCCTCTCTCGTTCTTCATATACCTGCAAAACAGCATAGGGATCTTTTTTATCGGCAGCGTCATCGGATTTTTTTGATTTGATCGACCAATCAGTTCTTGACAATTGTGCAACAGCCCCTTCTAACGCAATCAATCTTCCCCCTTTGCCGATCCAATCTTTCAATTGATCAGCTGAAGCTTTTTCATTTAGAAATCTATAATTACCTGAAGGCATAATAAGGACATCATAATCACCCCAGTTAATTCTTCCAAAATCGGTTGCATTTACCAATGTAATCGGATAATCAATTGATTGTTCAAAGAAACTCCATATTTCGCCGGCTGAATTTGAACCAACACCTTCTCCTGTTAACAAGGCAATACGAGGAGCTTTCATGAAGTGTATTTTACTGCTACCTAAATCAAACCCTTTATCAACAAATCCTGTTGTGATCATTCTTGCTTTAACATTATTTGCATTGCATGTTTGGTTAATAATGGATGCAAGCGAGCCACCAAATTTTTCATTCCCTTTTTTTATAATGATCAATGAGCCACGATCAAATTGCTGCCCATTAGTTTCAAAAGGCGTTTCTGAAAAACGAACTTTCACCCCTTGTTTCATTAAAGCGGTCAAAGCTTTTACACTTTGTAATCCTTTCCAACTAATAACATAACCATAAGCGTCACTTACATTATTTGTATTTGCCCCGGGACCAGTTCCAGCAGATGATTGAAGTTTGTTTTTGGAAGCAAAAGTATTTAAACCATACCCATAAGGCAACGACCATGCAGTAATATCATAGGTATTTGAATCAACCAGTTTACTTTTGGGCTCAAACAACACTTTTATCATTGCCGACCTTGGTTGTTGGGACTGAATCATAAGATCACCAGACTCTATTGTGAACGCCTCATCTTTGCCTGAAAAATAATTGTACCCATTACCTTTTGAACTTCCGCTGGCAAATTCATATTGAACTCCATTTTTATCAAGCAGTGTTATTAATGCATTTACTTTTTCTCTATCAGGCTCGCTATTTTTTACAAGATAAGTTTTATACTCGCCAACACCATTACTAACCGCATCATTAAAAAACTTTCTGAACTCCTTTACCAACTTTGGTGCATTCAGCGATGAAACTTCTATTGTGCTTAATCCTGTAGTATAATGATGCGTGGCCCGATCTAACAATGTCAATGTATCTCCTTCATCAGTTAAAGCACCCAAACCGCCTGCAGGGCCACCTCCTTGTTCATATGTCATTCCTATTGCACCATTAAATAATGGATACGTATCTCCATAACTTGGGTAAAAAAGATCAAACACTTCTTTGGTAAAATATAACCAACCCTTTTCATCAAAATATTTTGCATGATTTTTTCCAATTGCCAGTTGGAAATCTCTTTGCCATTGGGTGATCACTTCATGAAACGGTTGTGCAGCAGGGGCAAAATAATATGGATTGTTTATTCCTTGCTCGTGAAAATCAACATGGACATAGGGCATCCACTGATTATACATTTTCATTCTTTGCTGGCTTTCTATTTGTGTTTGCCAGGCCCAGTCGCGATTAAGATCAAAATTGTAGTGATTGGTTCTGCCACCGGGCCAAGGCTCACGATGTTCTCTTGCATTCAATGATGGGTTCATGCTTTTCCCAACAATTGAATTAAACCAATTCACATACCTGTCCCTGCCATCAGGATTAATACATGGATCAATAACAACAACTGTATTTTTCAACCACGGTTTTGTTTTAGTATTGGAAGGATCCACCAGTGCCCATATTGTCATCATTGCCGCTTCGGATGAAGAGGTTTCATTACCGTGTACATTATAGCTCAACCAAACGATTGCCGGGCTTCCGTCTTCAACGGGTGCAGCCTTGTCTTTGGCAATATTGGCAAGACGAAGATTATTTAATCTTATTTGTTCAAGACGACTTATGTTTTCAGGAGAAGAAATGAAAGATAATAATAACGTTCTTCCTTCATTAGTTTGACCGTACTGTTCCAACTTCACGTTTGCAGAAGCACTTGCAGCAACATGCTGAAAATAGCTGACAATTTTCCAATGAGGCGTATAGCGGGTACCAACTTTGTAACCTAAAAATTCATCAGGAGATTTTAATTGAGCATTTGTAGAAATAAAAAATAGCGTAGCAATTGCAAACAGGATTTTCTTATGCATTAGGTATAATTTGAAGAGGCAATTTATGAAAGAGAAGGGAAATACACTTGAGTGACTGAAAGTTTTGAAAAAGAAAATGACAAGCGATCATGCGATAGGGAAAATGCATCTCATAAACGAAAGACTCTCGACTTTCATCTTCGCATTACTGCTGCACCTCCATCATTGGTACTGTTGGCGCTGCCTTCGCAGCTTTTTCTTTATTATTAAGTTTTAGATTGTGCAATTCAAAAACTAATGATGTATAATAATAACCGCCATTAAACCCAAACTGTGTAGCAGCACGACTATAGGTAAAGCGACCTTCGCCGGTATTTGCAAAATGCTTCTGCTTATCAGGATACGTATTTCCGATATTATTTGCACCTATTGTTATGTTTACAAAGTTTTTTAGTTTATAACTCATGCTTGCATCAGTTACCGTTTTGGAACTGAAGAATTCATCTAATGCAGCATTTCCCGGATCTCTTGTTGCTACTTTTCCAAAATCCGTGCTGCGCACATTAAATGTCCATTTGGAAAACTTATAAGTGAGGTTGATCGATACTTTATGTCCTGGTTGTGCTTCTTCAATACGGCCTTCTTCATCACGGGCAAATAAGCGGGCCTGTAAAGTAGGATCAGTGATCGTACTTACACGGGCTTCACCCTGAACATTTGTTTTATTAAAATTAGCAGCCCCGGTTATTGAAAATTGTCCGTTGCCAAGTTTATCAACAAAAGATATTACTGCATCTATACCTTGTGTTCTTGTATCGATCGCATTTGTAAAAAATATTACAGAGCTCACATCATTAAGTTCCGGATACTGACTTAAGATCGCATCTACCGCTCCGGATTCGGGAGCATTAAATCTTCTGAAAGAAGAACTCAATACGATCCTGTGATCAATATCGATGAGATATCCATCAACTGTAATGCTTAATTTATTATTTGCAAGTTTGCTTGTTAAACCAAAACTGTAATTCGTTGAAGTCTCTGCGTCGAGACTTGGAATACCAAACGCCTGTGCCACGGTACTGTTATTACGAAATGTTCCCTGTTGAAATGGCTGCAATCCGGAACTTGTTTGAATAAACACGGTGCTGATAGCACTGAAATATCTTTGATGCATTGACGGTGCCCTAAAACCATTACTGAATGCACCGCGAATTGCTAGCTTATCAAACAACTGGTAACGAAAAGCAAATTTGCCAGCAAAGCTTGAACCATAATCAGAATAGTTTTCATAACGACCGGCGCCATTTAAAAGAAGTTTTTCAGTAATATCTGTTTCTATATCAACATAGCCGCCAAACACAGTTCTTCTTTCATCAACAGCATTTGCTGGTTGGAAACCGGGGAATACTTGTGCACCACCAACTTTCCCAGAGGAAGGATCGTAGTTAAGATAAGAAGCTTCCTCACCTTCTTCAATTGAATAATTATCGTTGCGAAATTCAGCGCCGGCAGCAAGGTTGAATGATTTCAAACCCATGTTTTCTCCAAAATCTTTTGAAAAATTTAAGTTAGTTGTGTATTGATTGAATAAAAGTTTACCAGCATAAAATTCTGTAGGAGCTTTTTCTTTTAATGCAAATTGCGAAGCATTATTAGAATTGGTCACATCAAAACGAAATGAATTACCACCAATTGCCTGGCTAATATCCCAATTCCAATTGCTGGCAAGCTTACCTTCAAATCCTGCTGTAAGATATTTATCCCTGATAATAGAATTGATCTCGGGAAGAAAACCATCAGGATAAAGTTCAGCGATCACTTGCGTAGTTTGTTTTGGATAACGATAAAAGCCGGCAGCTTTTCCATCTCTGTAATTATAACCGGCTGTTAATAGAAATTGCAGGTCCTTTTTAAATGGATAACCCATATTTACCAACACACCATAATTACTGATTTCAGAATTCCCGATATGCATATTATTTTTTCTGCTAAATCCACGTTGAGCAATTACTTGTTCATCAAGCGTTACATCATTTGTATAAACAGTACCGGTATAATCGCCAGAACGATTTGTTGCATCACGATGACGAATGTCACCTGAAATATTTAAATAGCCTCCTTTTTTACCAAAGACAATCCCTTTATTTATTCCAAATTGCTGAACAGCGCCATCACCTTCATATTGTTTACCCAAATGTGTATACAAAGTTGTTCCTGTCATGTTTTTCTTTAAAACAACATTTATCACACCCGCGATAGCATCAGAACCATATTGAGACGATGCACCATCACGAAGCACTTCTATCCGGTCAATTGCAGACGCAGGAATAGCGTTAAGATCCGTCCCAACAGAACCACGACCAACAGTTCCATTAACATTCAGCAAAGCAGTATTATATCTTCTTTTACCATTTACTAAAACAAGAGTTTGATCGGGACCAAGTCCGCGAATAGTTGCAGGATCAATATGGTCAGTACCATCAGCAACTGTTTGCCTGCTTGAATTATAAGAAGGAGCAACAAAATTTATCATTTGAGTTGGCTCTACCTGCCCGGTAAGATTTAATTCACGGTTCGTGATGACATCAACAGGTACGGGAGTTTGTGTTCTGGATCTTGAAATAGATGAACGTGAACCAACAACGATCACCCGGTTAAGATCGCCGGAGTTTTGCATGTCAAAATTGTTTTCAGATACTGAACCCGCACTTACAGACACTTGCTTGCGTTGTGTTACTACACCAACATAACTTACTATTAAAGTATAGCTTCCCGGAGCTACTTTTAATTCATAGTTTCCGCTGGCGTCAGATACAGTTCCTTTTTTCGTACCATCTATAATAACTGAAGCTCCTGCCATTGGTAACCCATTTGCATCTCTTACTGAACCCCGCAATGAAGCCGTTTGTGCAATTGCATTGCTTGTAATAAAAAAACAGATCGCTAAAAATCCAACACTTTTAAGAGCAAGCCTGAATTTGTTGACCATATGTAGCATTTGTTAAGTTAAAATATGCAAGATAAATCGGATAAAAAAAAGGGCTTCGGTAATTATTGCAGGTATAAAATAAAGATAAAGATTTTAAGATAAAAAACCCGGAACTATTTACCTTGTGTGTTGAAAGTAATTCACAATGAAAAAAATATTTTTTTTATTTCTTCTCCCTGTCTTGTTTGGAATTTCCTGTTCAACAACAAAAACATCCACCACACTTGTTGACCAGTACAAATACGAAACTCAGAAAAAAATTGTCTGTGAAAATGGCGCCGTTGTTTCTGCTCATCCCCTTGCAAGTAAAGTTGGATTAGCAGTTTTAAAAAGGGGTGGCAATTCTGTTGATGCTGCTATTGCAACACAGTTAGCACTTGCGGTTGTTTATCCAAATGCAGGAAATCTTGGCGGTGGTGGTTTTATGGTGGCAAGATTAAAAGATGGAAAGCTTGTTGCTATCGATTACAGGGAAAAAGCTCCCGGCAATGCTCATCGTGATATGTATCTCAGCCCAACTGGTGAACCGCAATTACAATTAAGTCAAAATGGTCATCTTTCATCGGGTGTTCCCGGTACCGTTGCCGGATTATTTGAATCAAGCAAATATGCAAAGCTTTCTTTTGATAAATTAATTCAACCAGCAATTGATCTTGCTGAAAAAGGATTTATACTTTCTGATCGTGAAGCAAGAGCTTTTAATTCTTTAAAAGAACAATTTGAAAAATATAATACACAAACGCCTGTCTTTGTAAAAAATAGTCCATGGAAAGGCGGTGATACTCTTTTTCAAAAAGATCTTGCTGAAACTTTAAAACGAATAAAGAAAAAAGGTGCAAAAGGATTTTATGAAGGCGAGACTGCAAAACTTATAGTGGAAGAAATGAAAAGAGGAAAAGGGATCATCACACTTGAAGATCTTAAAAATTATAAAGCCGCATCAAGAGAGCCTCACGTTTTTGATTACAAAGGATATAAAATTGTTGGAATGCCGATGCCAAGCAGCGGTGGTTTGTTATTGCATCAAATGCTGAAGATGATAGAAGATAAACCTATCGCTTCTTATGGATTTCATTCTCCTGAAGCAGTGCAATTAATGGTGGAAGCGGAAAGAAGAGCTTATGCAGACAGGGCACAGTTCATGGGTGATGCAGATTTTTTTAAAGTGCCTGTTTCAAAACTTACAAGTGAAAAATACTTGAAAGAACGAATGGCTGACTTTGTTCCGGGCAAAGCAAGTAACAGTGAAATGGTGAAGCCCGGTGATATACCTGCGGTTGAAAGTGAAGAAACAACTCACCTGAGTGTAATTGATAAAGATGGAAATGCTGTTGCTGTTACTACAACACTTAATAATTCTTATGGAAGCAAAACTGTTGTTGGCGGTGCTGGATTTATATTAAATGATGAAATGGATGACTTTAGTGTAAAACCTGGAGTTCCGAATATGTATGGAGCAGTTGGAGGTGAAGCAAATGCTATTGTGCCTGGAAAACGAATGCTTAGTTCAATGACGCCAACTCTTGTATTAAAAGATGGCATGCCTTATTTAGTTGTAGGTACGCCGGGGGGAACGACTATTTGCACTTCTGTTTTTCAGACCATCGTTAACATTATTGATTTCAACATGAGTACGGAAGATGCAGTATGGAAACCAAAATTTCATCATCAATGGCTGCCAGATAAAGTGGATCTTGAAAAAGGATTTCCCGATGATACTAGGAAAGCATTGGAGGGAATGGGATATAAAATTGTTGATAGAAACGGCATCGGAAGAACTGAGGTGATCAAAGTTTTGCCTAATAAAAAATTTGAAGCCGTTGCAGATAATCGGGGTGATGATTCTGCAGAAGGATGGTGATTCTTGAATTAACAAATAAGAATTAAATAATGAGTTTAGGGAAAGAATATCTGTCAACAGTTATTAAGCGACTTAAGTATTATAAAGATCTTGGTGAAAAAACTTTTGAACAATTAGAAGAAAAAGATCTTCATTATTTCCCAACCTCTGAATCAAACAGTATTGCCGTTATTGTTCAGCATTTAGCAGGAAACATGCTTAGCCGTTTCACTAATTTTTTAACTGAAGACGGAGAAAAAGAATGGCGGCAACGTGACGATGAATTTGAAATTCACAATTTTTCAAAACAACAAGTGATCGATCTTTGGAACAAAGGATGGCAATGTTGTTTTGAAGCTCTGGAGTCATTAACAGAGAATGATCTTTTGACAATAATTTATATCCGCAAAGAACCTCTCAGCGTTATTGATGCCATCAACAGGCAATTGGCACATTATCCATATCACATTGGTCAGATCATTTATATCGGCAGAATAATAAAAAACGAAGAATGGAAAAACTTATCGATCCCAAAAGGACAATCGCAGCAATATAATGCCGGTAACCAGGTTAAAGATCCTGCAAAGAAGTATTGAATAAGTTGCATGTTGTCCTGCTTTTCAGTCCTTTAAAATATCTTTTTCTTTTTTACCCATACTATTTGACTGGCCGGATTTAATTTCTATTTTTACTCCCCTTTAAATCCAGCCTGTCACCATTTCTTTCGGGCAAAATCCTTTCTGAAAACCGGCATTAATCTTAAATCAGTAAAAAACTGACCATGAAAATTTTGTTTTCTACCATCATTTTATTACTTACACTATTTGCAAACAGCCAGGTCGAATACGGTGTATTTGCAGGGCCACAGTTAACAGGTGCTCGCTATAACATCAGAGGCGTAAAACAGGAAACCACATCAAAGATCGGCGTAAATGCAGGCTTCCAGTTTAAAGTCCCGTTTGAAGGTCGTTTGAGTTTTGCTCCATCGGTCATGTATAACCTTCGTGGTTATAAAGTAAAATTTGATAGGCCTGCTTCCCCTCCCGATTCTTCAGCAATTGATAACAATACTTCGTTTCACACTTTTGAGCTTGCCTTTTTACTACAGCATGATTTTAATTTGAAACCGGGTCACTATTTTATCCGCATCGGTCCGTCATTGGATTTTGTTCTTCTGGGCAATGAAACATTCAATACAAACATGAGTACCTCCGTAGACAGACCAATGAAATTCAGCTTTGCTGATTATGGCGCCTATCTCGCTTCTATTATTCTTCAATTTGGCTACGAAGTCAAAAATGGTTTGTATTTCTATGCCCATTATAACCATGGCCTTATTTCCATGAATAATAAAGATTATGGTCCACGTATTAATAACAGGGCGATTGGTTTTTCTATTGGGAAATACTTCAAAAAAAAGACGGCTGTTATTGATAGCCAGAACAAGTAATAATACCCATATTTAACATTTACCCCTCACCTTTTAGTTAGCCTCTTTCTGACCTTTGGTACTTAATTTGTCTTAAGGGAACGATTGGTTACATTTACACTTCTAAAGTCCTGCTTCTGAAGACGTTCAAGAAAATAACTAAATGGGTTCTGATAATACTGCTATTTCTCATTATAGCAGGAACGATCTTTATTAATACAGAGTGGGGTCAAAATATTATAGTCAACGAAGTCACCAACAGGTTATCAAAAGATCTAAAAAGCAAGATTAGTATTCAGCATGTAAGCTTTTCCCTTTTTGATAAAATGAACCTTGAGGGAGTGATGATCGAAGACCAGCAAAAAGATACCTTACTCTCTGCGGGTAAAATGCAGGTAAGTATTACAGATTGGTTCTTTTTTAAAGACAAGATCGTACTTCATTCTATAGAATTGAGTGATGCGGTTATTTATTTGAATCGCACTGACTCAGTTTGGAATTATCAATATCTCGTTGATTATTTTTCAGGCGGTAGCTCATCAGGTGGTAGTAAGAAAGGAGTTGAACTTGATTTTAAAAAGATCAAGTTTAATAATGTAAGCTTTCTTAAAAAAGATGAATGGCGTGGTGAAGACATGCAATTCCGATTAACCTCCATGGACCTCGATGCTGATGAGATCAATTTCAATTCTAAAAAGATCGAAATAAATTCCATCGATTTTTCTGACCCGCTTTTTTTAATTAAAAACTATACGGGTAAAAGACCCCGTTCTATAAAAGTTGTAACTGAAAATGAAGAAATTGCCGATGAACAAAAAATTGACTCCTTATTAAAATGGAACCCTGAAAGCTGGTCTGTTCATATTGGTAACTTAAATATCAATAACGGCAATTTTAAAAGCATAAGAGTAATCAACGGCTCCTATGATGATTATTTTGATGGAAGAAATATTGATTTTGCATCTATTAATGCAAGTTTTAAAAACCTCGTCTTTAATAATGATACATTGACAACTTCATTGGAATTAAGCACAAAAGAAAGAAGCGGCTTTGAAGTAAAGTCAATGGTTGCGGATGCAAAACTTACACCGCATGAAATGTCATTTGATAAGTTAGAGATCAAAACCAACAACAGTATTATCCGTGATTATTTCAGTATGAAGTATGAAGATTTCAATGACATGAATGCCTTCATTACCAAAATAAGAATGCAGGCCCGCTTTGAAAATGCAGAAATTGACAGTGATGATATTGCTTTTTTTGCCCCGGAAGCAAAAGCCTGGAATAAAAAAATTATAATAAGCGGTCATGCAAGAGGTACAGTTGATGATCTTTTTGCAAATGAAATGACAATACAAGCCGGCAACAATACATACCTGAATGGTGATATAAGTTTGACTGGTCTTCCTGATATCAATAAAACATTTATAGATTTTAAAGCAAACAGTTTTCGTACAACTTATAGCGATGCTGCAACTTTTATACCTGCTATCAGGAAAATTACCATGCCTAATTTGAAAAGCCTTTCTTATCTCGATTTCAATGGAAGCTTTACAGGCTTTGTTAAAGACTTTGTGACTTACGGTACCATCCGCACTAATCTTGGCACTATTACAAGTGACCTGAATATGAAATTGCCTGAGGGCAAACAAGCATTTTATTCAGGAAATATTGCATCACAAGATTTCAAACTTGGTGTGTTTGTTAATGATCCGAAAATAGGAACTATTTCATTTGCCGGGCAGGTAAAAGGCAGAGGCTTTAACTGGAATACAATTTCGGCAGACATGGATGGCGATATCAGGCATCTTGTTTATAACAACTATCGTTATGAAAACATAAAAGCTAAAGGAACACTTGATAAAAAAATATTTAATGGTGATTTTTCCATAAAAGATACAAATGCTGTTGCATCACTTCACGGCATTGTGGACCTTAGTGGCAAAGTTCCCCGATTTAATTTTTTAGCGGAGGCAGATACCCTGAATCTAAAACCGTTGAACATATCAAAAGATAATATTTCGTTTGCCGGTAAAGTGGATTTTAATTTCACAGGTGATAATATCGATAATTTCATTGGTAATGCAAGCATTCGTAATGCAACTGTTGCAAAAGATGGACGATCTATCCAACTTGATTCATTTGTTATAAACTCAGAATTCATTGAAGGTGCTAAACACCTGTCGGTCCGATCACCCGAAATAGAAGGAAATATCAAAGGTGATTTTTCATTGGAAGATCTTCCAGAAGCTTTTAAACTTTTTTTGAGTAAATATTATCCCGCTTACATCAAAGAACCTTCAAGAACAATTCGTGACCAGTCCTTTACTTTTAATATAAAGACAAATTACGTTTCGGACCTGCTGAATCTTTTTGATACAACCTTCCAGGGATTTAATGACGCCGAGATAACCGGGCGACTTGATACAAGGCAAAATCAACTGGAACTGACTACAAATGTTCCTTCTTTTGCCTATAAACAATTTGAGTTTCAAAATGTGAATATTAATGGCAAAGGAACATTTCAAAACCTTGCCCTCACCACTACTATCGATCATCTAAAAGTTAGTGATAGCCTCAGTTTTCCATTTACTCAAATTGATCTGTTAGCAAGAAATGATTCAACTAATCTAAAATTCGTCACTGAAAGTAATAATAGAAATATTTCGGGAGGGTCAATAAATGCGCTGGTAAGAACTTTTGATGATGGTATCGCCGTAAAATTTGATACGTCAAACTTTATATTGAATGGTAAGCGATGGGCCATAGAAGAAAATGGAGAACTGGAATTGAGATCAAATAATATGTCGCATGGTGAGATCGTATTGAAAGAAAGCAACCAGGAGATCAGGATAAAAACAGTTCCTTCCCCTACCGGCGACTGGAATGACGTTAAAATTGACCTGAGGAATTTTAATATTGGCGATATCACATCTTTTCTTGTAAAAACAAACAGGATCGATGGTCTTGTTTCCGGCGATATTACAATAGAAGATCCCAGTAAAACTTTTAATATAACATCAGACATTCAAACCGATCAATTGCGAATTGACAATGATAGTATCGGTCAAATAAAAGCTCATGCATTTTATAATAATAAGACCGGGAACCTGATAGCAAATGGAAAAACCGTGAACCCTGATCAAAAACTCGACTTCGATCTTAATCTTTTTCTAAAAGATCTTGCTACGAATGGTGAAGATGTGATCAACATAAAGCCCGAACGATATCCTGTAAAGATCGCGGAACGTTTCATTGGCAACTTATTTACAAATCTTGACGGCTTTGCAACAGGGCCATTAAAGATCATTGGTCTTGGACCCGACGCAAAATATATTGGGAAAATGAAACTTGAAGATGCGGGGCTTAAAGTGATATTTACTCAATGCTATTATAAATTAAGTGACGCAGAAATTACATTCAAAGAAGATGAACTTGATCTTGGTCAGATTACACTAATCGATACCGTAACTCATAATACCGCAACTTTAAGTGATGGAATATTGAAACATAAAGGATGGCAGGACCTGGTATATAATATAAAAGCAGAAGTTGATGATGAACCCATGCTTTTACTAAATACGACCAGGAAAGATAACAGTAGTTTTTATGGTTACGCTTTAGGGACCGGCTCATTTTCATTAACCGGTCCGCAATCAAATATGCAGATAAAGATCATAGGCAAAGCATCAGAAAAAGACAGCTCTTATATCACAATACCTAATACAACAGGAAAAGAAAGTGGGGTCGCAGATTTTCTTATCGAAAGAAAATACGGTAGGGAATTAACTGACTCCGCTATTAGCAGCAATGAAACAAATATTAGTTATGATGTAGATATTACCGGCAATCCAAGAGTAAATGTAAGAGTGGTTATAGATGAATTAACTAATGATGAAATTCGTGGTCATGGCGAAGGCAATCTGCGGATCGTTTCAGGTACGTCGGAAAAAATGACCATGCGTGGACGATTTGATATCAATGATGGCGTTTACAATTTCAGCTTTCAATCCTTCTTTAAAAAGCCGTTCGAATTAAATAGAAATGCAAATAACTATATTGAATGGAACGGCGACCCTTTTCACCCGGTCGTAAATATTGAAGCAATGTATAAAACGGAGAGGAAAGTTGATTTCACTCCTTTGATAGCGAATAATATTCCCAGTTCTACCATTTCTTCTTTCCGTGATTATGTATATGTAGTAGCAAAAATGAGAGGCGATCTGTTTAAACCAGATATCACATTTGCACTCGACTTCCCGACGGAAAGTCTTGCTAAAACCGATGCTACTGTTTCGTTTACCATTGAGGAGATCTTAAAAAATGAAAATGAGCTTAACAAGCAGGTTGCATTTCTTGTAGTATTCAACAGTTTTGCTCCTTCAAGCTCAAATTCATCATTAGTGCAGACATATGGAACCGATCTGGTTGTAAATAGTATCTCAGATTTTCTTTCCGGGCAGATCAATAAAGTACTTAATAATATTTTATCAAACAAGCTTAAGATACCGGGGTTGTATGTAAACTTTTCAGGTTCACTTTATGATCCACGCCCTATTGGTGGTGATCAGGGAACAAACGCTTTTAGTTATGGAACTAACTTCAATCTTGCTATAGGCCAAACATTATTTAACAACCGTGTTGTAATAAGTTTTGAAGGAAATTATGATGTGCCGCTTCAATCAAGTTCACAAGTAAACAGTGATCTGCTTACAAATTTCACAACTGAATTTCTTATAAATAAAAGTGGTTCTATCCGCGCAACAATTTTTTATAGAGAGAACGTGGACTTGTTAACCGGTTATTCTACCAGCGCCGGCAAATCAAGAAAATATGGGACCAGCCTGACATACCGCAAAGACTTTAACAGGTTGGGAGATATTTTCAGACGTAAAAAGAAAATGGCCCCAGTTCCTGCGCCATTAGATACTCCAACAAAACAAGGCAATTAATAAGAGTTTATCTTTTGAGACCTATTCTTTGTCATCATCCATAATCTCATGTCCGAGTTTATCTCTTTTTGTCAATAGATATTTTTCATTATGCGGATTAGAGGAAATTTCAATAGGAATATTTTCAACGATCTCAAGACCATAACCCATAAGGCCCACTCTCTTCTTAGGATTGTTGCTGATCAACTTCAATTTACAAATCCCGAGATGACGCAAGATCTGTGCACCAATACCATAATCTCTTTGATCCATTTGAAATCCAAGATGAAGATTTGCTTCCACCGTATCCAGTCCTTGTTCTTGCAACCGATACGCTTTTAATTTATTTACCAAACCAATACCGCGGCCTTCCTGGTTCATATATAGTATTGCGCCTTTGCCTTCTTTCTCCACCATCTTCATAGCAGCATGCAATTGCTCCCCACAATCACAACGAAGTGATCCAAGAATATCACCGGTAAAACAGGATGAATGCACTCTTACCATCACCGGTTCATCTTTTTGCCACTCACCTTTAATTAATGCAAGATGTTCATTGCTGTTATGCTTTTCTTTGAAAGCAACCAATTTAAAATCGCCATATTTCGTCGGCATATCAACTCTAACCACTTCATCAATCAATGAGTCTCTTTTTATACGAAACTCTATAAGGTCTTTTATAGAAATAATTTTGAATTCAAACTTTTTAGCAACTTCCTTTAATTGTGGCAAACGGGCCATTGTACCATCATCATTCATTATTTCAACTAAAACACCAGCTGGCTCAAAACCTGCAAGACGTGAAAGATCAATGGCGGCTTCGGTATGTCCAACTCTTCTCAATACCCCGCCCTTTTTTGCACGTAATGGAAATATATGACCCGGTTTTCCAAGATCAGAAGGCTTTGTTTGGGGATTGATCAAGGCATGAATTGTCTTTGAACGATCATGTGCGGAAATACCTGTAGAGCATCCGTGACCTAACAGATCAACAGAAACTGTAAATGCCGTTTCATGCAATGCGGTATTATTATTCACCATTAATTCCAGTCCCAGTTCATCGCAGCGATCTTCAACAAGAGCTGCACAAATAAGTCCACGACCATGCTTGCTCATGAAATTAATGACCTCGGGACTGGCATGGCGGGCAGCAATAATAAAGTCTCCCTCATTTTCCCTGTCCTCATCATCGACAACGATAACAATTTTACCGGTCTTGATATCCTCAATGGCACTTTCAATACTATCTAACATACCTTAATCAAGTTTTGGCAAAATTACACACAAACCGGTGGAAGGAAAGTGGAAAATATTTTTGTATAAAAGCAGCGTTTCAGGACTCCAGCCCATTTCATTAAAAGTTTATATACCAACAATAATTTGTTAATATTTGGTCATTTTTTACCGAACGGAATTCCCTTTCTTTGCAACAATAAACTAACACTTATGCTTAAGAGAATCTTGTTTTCACTTGCAATGGTATTAATAGTAGCCACTTATTCCCAAGCCCAGGTTACTACCAGCAGCATCAGCGGTACAGTAAAAGATGCAACCTCAAAAGAAATTCTTGTTGGAGCAACTATTATCGCTACTCATCAGCCTACAGGTACCCGTTATACTACGGTATCACGTGCCAGTGGCGAATATTCTATCGAAAACATGCGGGTAGGCGGTCCCTATCTTATCCAAATTAGTTTTGTAGGATACGATCTGGAAAAAGCGGACGAAGTTTATTTAAAGCTTGCAGAAAATTTCATTGTGAATAGCGAACTTGCAAAAACGATAGGAACACTTGAAAATGTTATTGTAAGTACTGGTAGAAGAAATCCTATCTTGAACTCCAGCAGGACAGGTGCTGTAACAAATATTGGAGTAAGACAAATTACACAAACTCCTTCTATAAGCCGTAGTATAAATGATCTTACCCGGGCTACTCCACAGTCAAATAACAATGCATTTGGTGGAGGAAATTATCGCCAGAGTAATTTTACAGTTGATGGTGGTGAATTCAACAACAGTTTTGGAATTGGAACAAGTAACCTTCCGGCCGGCGGTTCACCAATTTCTTTGGATGCACTCGATGAAATTTCAGTAAATATTACTCCTTTTGACGTACGTCAATCCGGATTTATCGGAAGTGCAATTAATGCTGTAACCAGGTCTGGTACTAATAAGTTTTCAGGATCTGTTTACCAATATTTCAGAAATGAACAACAAAGAGGCAACCAGGTAAATCAAACAAAATTTGTTAATGCCCCTGAATCGTTCAAGCAAATAGGTTTTAGAATTGGCGGACCGATCATTAAAAATAAATTATTCTTCTTCGTTAACTTCGAAGATGAAGAAACTCCAAGAACATTACAAACAAGAGTAGCCTCCACGCCTTCTGCTCCTTTTGGAAGTTCAGATGCCATAGCAAGACCAAGTGCTGATTCCCTCGATTATATAAGAGCATACCTTCTTGATAATTACGGATATGAAACCGATGTCTATCAAAACTATACGCCAAATACTGAAAGAAGGAAAATTCTTGCCCGGATTGACTGGAATATAAATTCAAAACATAGAATAAATTTCCGCTATAGTGAAGTAAAGGGTGGCACGCCACTTGGCATGAGTGGATCACTAAATAGTGGAGGAACTGTAGCCGGAAATGGAGCAACAAGAATTGTTAATACTGCGCTTTGGTATAAAAATTCAAATTATTTCCAGGGAGAGAACTTTTACTCCTTTTCAACCGAGCTTAACTCAAACTTTGGCAAAATAACGAATACATTACGGGCTACATATACATTCCAGGATGAGAACCGTACTACTGAAAGCGCAGAATTTCCTTTTGTTGATATTTTAAGTAGTACGGGTGTAACTACACAAGCTGGTACCGGCCTTGGTGCTCCTTATACTTCTTTTGGCTACGAACCTTTCAGTTTTGGGAATTTACGTAATGTAAAAGTTTATTCAATTATTGATAATATCAGTTGGGTATCAAATAAACACAAATGGACTGCCGGTATTCAATATGAAAAAAGCAAAACTATAAATGGGTTCCAACCATTTGGCACAAGCTATTACAGGTTTGCTACCTGGGCAGATTTTGCAAGTGCCTTAGATCCAAATCCTGCTAATCGTAAGTTGCCAACAGATTTTGTTCAAACTTTTTCTCTATCAAAAGATTTTGCTCCTGCATTTTCTTCATTTGAATATGCACAGTATTCTGCATATGCACAGGATGAAATATCTGTAAATAAAGATTTCAGGTTAACTCTTGGACTTCGTCTTGAATTACCAACTTACCAGGAGATCCCACAAATTCAAACCAATCCATTATTGCTCGGTTTAAATTTTGAAGGTGGTGAAAAGATAGACCAGGGAGTTCTGCCTAAAAACAGGATCATGTTCTCTCCAAGAATTGGGTTTAACTGGGACCTTTATGGCGACCGCTCTTTACAAATTCGCGGAGGTACTGGAATTTTTACAGGAAAGATCCCGTATGTATGGGCTGTGGCGCAATCTTCATCCAACAATATGATCCAGGTAACTCAGGCATTTAATACTTATCAGGCAAATGGAACTACTACTGGTATTTTGCCTCCTGGCCCATTCAATCCGAGCCCAAGTGCTTATCGTCCTGCAACTGTACCTGCTGCAGGTACTTCAGTTAGCTCTACACCTACACAAATTGATCCTGATTTTAAAAACCCTCAATCATGGAAAACAAGTTTGGCTGTTGATAAAAAAATGCCATGGGGGATGATTGCTACATTTGAAGCAATTTTTAATAAGGATATAGTTACCATTTTTCCAAGAAATCCAAACCTGGTGGCACCTACTTCAATGGCTATTGCGGGATATCCTGATCACAGGTTAATTTATGGCGCCTCGACTCAAACCAGGTTTATTAATACATTAAATAGTGCTTTCGTACCTGCTGCTGGTGGTGCTCAGGCATTAAATCCAACCATTCTTGATAATGCAAAGAAGGGCTACTATTTTTCTTTTACAGCAAAACTTGAAAAGCTTTTCAATAAAGGTTTTTTTGCATCAATTGCATATACAAAATCAATTGCGGGCAATCTTCATGATGGTGGAGGTGATCAACCTTCTGGTGTATGGTCTGGTACTCCGACGGTTGATGGAGCTAATTATTCACCGCTTAGTTATGCTGATTATGTTGTTCCGGATCGTGTAGTTGGTGTTTTATCTTACAGAAAAGAATACCTGAAACATTTAGCAACTACTTTTTCACTTATCTATAACGGGAGCAGTGCAGGCAGATTTTCCTATACTTACAGTGGAGATCTTAACAGGGATGGCGTACCTGGCAATGACCTGATCTATATTCCAAAAAATGCAACCAATAGCTCAGAAATAAGTTTTGGAACAGCTAACAGAACTATTAATGGTGTTGTATATACACCGGCACAACAAGCACAATTATTTGAAAATTATATTGCTCAGGATAAATATTTGAGTGAGCACAGAGGCCAATATGCTGAACGTAACGGTGCCCAAATGCCATGGTTAAACAGAGTAGATGTAAAATTTATGCAGGATATATTTATCAATATTGGTAAAAACAGGAATACGTTACAGTTCACTGCTGATATATTTAATTTTGGTAACCTGATAGACCCCAATTGGGGAAAGTTGAGAATAGTTAATGCAACTCAAATCCTTACAGCAACATTACCGACAGGATTTTCGCCTACCGGTACTACAGTACCAACTTTTCAAATGGCATTGGCAAATAACCAGGTTATCACCAAAACATTCAGAGATAATGTAAGTTCTGCCTCAACTTATTCTATTCAGTTCGGATTAAGGTATATTTTTAATTAATAACTCGTTCCAATAAAAAAACATCCCGGTAATTATCGGGATGTTTTTTTTATGTCTGAATATATTTAAACTTTTTTGTGGCCTTATACTAACTCCGAGTCTTTTAGTCCCCACCCCCATTTCAAAAATGCGGGCATTGCCCTTCCCCAGGTTTTTACATCATGTTTTCCATCCTCATAATTTATATACCGGATGTCATTAGGGTTTTGGTACCCCTTTTTTTCTAACTCCTCAATTAAGCCAAGCGTATCATCAATTGAATCGATGATCCCATTATTATTCCTATCCATCTTTTCATCAAGAGAACCAGTAGTAAAATAAAATTGTAGTCCCGGCTTATAATTACCCTCTCTTATAAGTTTGTGCATGATCCGATCTGTGTCTTCATTATAACCGTCGTTTAGATCATTTGATCTCCACCATAGTGAACCAGAAAACACGGCAGCTTTTGAAAAATATTCAGGAAAGTGCCAAACAGTATCAATAGCTGAAAGGCCGCCCAGCGAAAAGCCAGCGTACGCTTTTTCTTTAAAATTATTACCGAAGTTTTCAAATATATAAGGGATCAATTCATTCAAAACAAATTGCTGATGCAACCGGGCTTTTGCTCCACGGCCTTTATAATCCAGCACATTTGCGGTTCCATACTCCATTTTTCTTTCTTCACTGCAATAAATAGCTACACAAAGAATGGGTTCTATTTCATTTTGCTCATATAGCTCTCCCAACAACTGGTCAAAATTAAATTTAGGAAGATCCTGCCCATCATTAATTAGTAAAAGGCTCACATGTTTGCTATCCGGGCTTACAGGCGGAAGATAAATATCAATAAGGACATCTCTGTCAAGGTGAGTAGAGTGGCGGACTATATTTTGTACGGGGACTGAAACCTGCTTCAAACGCTGCATTTAGGCAAAATTAGGGGAAGCGTACTAAAGATAGGAGTGCTTTGTTTTGAAACAATCTTGTTTCTTTTTTGTTTATCTTCTCTTTAAAAAATACATTTGATTACTTACCAACCCCCCGAAAATCATTTATCAAATCAAATTAATTTTTATGAAGAAGATCGGTGTTTTACATGGGAAAGAAAGAAGTTTTCCAATGGCTTTTGTAGAAAGGGTCAATAGCAAAAATATTTCCGGGATCATAGCTGAACCTGTACGCATTGAGAAGGCGATACAAGGCGAGCCAACCGGTTATGCTGTGATCATCGATCGCATATCACAGGATGTTCCTTTTTACCGTACATGGCTAAAAAATGAAGCGTTAACCGGAACGGCCGTTATCAATAATCCATTTTGGTGGAGCGCCGATGATAAATACTTTAACAATTGCCTGATGACAAAAGTGGGTGTGCCGATCCCAAAAACTGCGATCATTCCTTCACGGGATCATCCTGATGATACAACTGAAGAATCATTCAGCAATCTTGGTTATCCAATGGACTGGGAAACTATATTTAAATATGTCGGCTTCCCTGCTTATATGAAACCATTTGCAGGTGGCGGGTGGAAACATGTTTACAAATTAGATAGCAAAGAAGATTTTTTTGATAAGCATAGCGAAACAGGTCAGTTGGTAATGTTGTTGCAGGAAGAAATTGTTTTTACCGAATACTACCGCTGCTATTGCATCGGCAGAAAACATGTTCGCATTATGCCTTATGAGCCACGCAATCCGCATCATCTTCGTTACGTAGCAAGTTTTACTCCATCCTCTGAGCGATTAAAACAAATGGAAGATATTGTTCTGCGCATTTGCAATTATCTTGGTTATGATTTTAATACCGTAGAATTAGCAATAAGAGATGGCGTTCCTTATGCAATAGATTTTTGCAACCCAGCTCCCGATGCAGAACGCAGCAGTGTTGGTGAAGAAAACTTTGCATGGGTAGTTGAAACAGCTGCTAATTATGCAATAGAAAGAGCATTAGAACAAAAAGATGGAAAAGATAATTTGACGTGGGGTGAGTATGTGAAAAGAGGTGCAAATAAAACTTCATTAGTTTGATCTAAGATTTCAGAATTACGATTTTAGACTTCACGGTAACATCTTATTAAATCCGAAATCTGACATCTAAGATCTAAAATAATAGTATGGCTACTTTAAACTACAAAACTTTCACTCTCGGTGTAGAAGAAGAATACATGGTTCTTGATCCTGAGACAAGGGAATTGAAAAGTCATGAACAGAAGATCGTACATGAAGGCCAAAAAGTAATAAAGGATAAAGTAAAAGCTGAAATGCACCAGGCTGTGGTGGAAGTAGGAACAGATATTTGCGCAGATGCGGATGAAGCATGGCAGGATGTAGCAGCTTTAAGAAAAACAATTTCAGAAATTGCCGGCGGTCTTGGCTTTTCAATGGGGGCTGCAGGGACACATCCATTCAGTCATTGGGAAAGTCAATTAATAACTGATCATATTCGATATAATGAATTAGTAAATGAACTACAGGAAGCTGCACGCAGTAATTTAATATTTGGATTACATGTGCATGTAGGAATGGAAAACCGTGAGATGGCAAATCATATTGCTAATAGTACAAGATACTTTTTACCGCATATATATGCACTAAGTACGAACTCTCCCTTTTGGGAAGGAAGGTTGACGGGTTATAAATCTTTCCGGACAAAAGTGTTTGATAAATTTCCCCGTACAGGAATTCCCGAAGCATTTGACAGCATTGAAGCCTATGAAAACTATGTGAAGCTGCTGGTGAAAACAAACTGTATTGATAATGCAAAAAAAATCTGGTGGGATCTAAGAGTACATCCGTTTTTTAATACGGTTGAATTTCGCATTTGTGATATTCCACTTACAGTTGATGAAACTATCACGATTGCCACGCTTTTCCAGGCAGTATGTGCAAGAATTTATCTTTTACGCAGTAAGAATCTGAATTTTATTCAATACTCCCGGGCATTGCTTAATGAAAATAAATGGAGAGCCAGCCGCTATGGCATAGATGGCCGCCTGATCGATTTTGGAAAAGAAGAAGAAGTGAACACCCGTGCACTTATATATGAGTTGCTTGATTTTATTGACCCCGTTATTGATCATCTTGGTAGCCGACATCGTCTTGCACATATTCATAAAATTTTGGAAAATGGAACCGGCGCTGACCGGCAATTAAAAACTTTTGAAGAAACAAAAAACCTGGTCAGTGTTGTTGATTATATCAGGCAACAATTTTTAGCCGGAGTATAATATTTTTAACCACTAATTATTAAATATGTTTTCTATGAAAAGATCTTTATTTACCCTGGTAGCGGCAGTATTTGTAATAGCATGCAATCAATCTGAAGATAACGGCAGCCTGGAAACTGCAACCAGTACTAGTACGACAGAAAGTTCTATATCTATTAGCCCCCCCACTCCCACAACTACGATCCAGGATATTTGGGTCCTTGATAGCATAAACAATAAAGCGCCGGATCCAAATTACTTTTCACGTGGCACTCCTTATTTCGATTTTAATCTTGATAAAAAAACTTTTTCAGGGCATACAGGTTGCAATGGTATAAATGGCAAATTGAGTGAAGAAAACGGAAAGCTGATTTTTGACAGTCTGAATGTTTCAAAACAAGTTTGCAAGGATAATGGATTTGAGAAAAAACTTCTTAAAGCATTTAATAAGACTGTTACCTATAATATTCTAAATGATAAATTGTATATGAATATTGAGCCCGGAACTGTTTATATCTTTAGAAAGATCAGGCGTTGACGATATCAAATGTTCATCTAGACCCCGGTATTTTACAAGGCAGATGTTAATCTCAACATCTGCCTTTATTTTTGCTGCATGTCATTCTCAATAGATACTTCAAAAATAGTTATGCAGCCGGTCACCGTCACTTTTATGGAAATGCATGACCCCAAAGAGATGCCCGCTTCTCTGCACGGCACTCATTTCGGATTATTGCTCAACCCAATTCCAGTTCATGAATACAGGAAATTTTATTATGGTGTTGGAGAAAAACATTTTTGGCTGGATAGAATGGTAATGCCTGACGAGGAATTATTTGATAAAATAAATGCAAGCAATGTTGATATTTTCCTTTTCTATATAAATAATGAAGTTGCCGGATATATTGAATTTATAAAAGAAGAAAAATATGTGGAGATCCTCTACTTTGGATTAATGCCCGCTTTCATAGGCCGGGGCTATGGCAAATATTTTTTACAATGGGTGATTGCAAAAGCATGGAGCTACGAGCCGGAATGGATACAATTAAATACCTGCACACTCGATCATCCCAATGCCTTAGGAACATATAAAAAAGCCGGCTTTACTGAAGTAAGAACAGAAACACATCAAAGAAGAGTGTTAATTTAGTTACGGATTTTCTAAGTACCCTACTGTTTTGTTTCTTGCACTTTTGTTTTTATAGTAATTGATGGATGCCTATTGGGCGAATTAACACCACTTAATGCAAGGAATTTCAGAGACACTTCGGTCTTCCTTTCAATAGTCTTTACTTCAATGGTTGTCTTTTCGCCAGCTTTCAAATTGATGATGTCATTATTGTTATGGAACGTATAACCTGTTTGATTTTGCAATGTAATGTCAACACTTGAAAGATTTTCTATCTCCACTCCCAGCACATTATGTTTGCCTATATACTCTGCTGATGCAACTTTTAATGAACTTTCGATCAGTGGTATTAAAAACTCGTCGCGACCGATCAATAAATTTTTAAATACTGCAACTGTACGCCGATTGATCAAAGCATCTTTAATACTGGCCTCATTTCTTTCTTTTACAAAGACCAATGTAAGAGGACGATGACCACCTTGTGGAATTTTAAAATCCCAATCGACCAGCTTATGAATATCAGTGGTACCCATAATTGTTAGATTATTATCCAAAGCGATCTGCAAAGCTTCATCTGAATACATTGAGCCATTCACCACTTCAATACCATCAAGCAATTTTTCCCGGATAAGAAGGCGATGTACATCAGTAAGTGTAGCCATACCATCTTTTCGTTGAGCAGTCCATTGCGGATGATTCCAAAAAATAAAAGCTCCTTGCTTTTTTGCGTCACGAAAAACCTGGATAGAATCATCTACCAGCAATTTATTCGGATCAGAAATAAAGATTGCATTGTTATGCCCGGGCGGCATTCTCCTTGTTATCTCAGACCCTTTTACAATTATAAGGTCATGGTTTGCTGCTTCTTTAATTGCAATATCATAAGAACGATTTCTGTCAGGATGAGGGATATCGGCTTTATGCGGCTGGTACTCCAGGTGTTCTGTTAATGAAATGACATCTAGCCCATCCATTAACGCTTCCTGTACTCTTATGTCAGGCCATACACTTCCATCAGAAAAAACAGTGTGCTGATGGAGATCACATTTCAACGTCTTATATCCAGCTATATCAGGAAATTTTAGCTTGCGACCCATTGTATGACTATGATCCTGTGAGAAACCAGCAATGGTTGCAATAAGAAATATGAAAGTTAAACTCTTTCGCATGGCAGGTAGTTTTGGGCAAATTAAAGAATATCCCAGATTGGAAAATTATTTTATTGTTGTTTCAAAAAATATCAGTGAAGGTTCGGCCACAGTCATACTGGCATCTTGATGCAACTAATTTGTTATTTTTTTCTTCTGCTACGCGTTGCTTTTAAACCGGCAGCAAATTTGATAAGTAAACGAAAATAATTTGTAAGAAAAATGAACAAGAAACAACCTTCACTTTTTTTCTGCATCCTGATGGACATAGTTGGTTACGCCACCTATGCAATTCCATTCTTAGGTGAGTTTGCAGATATTTTATGGGCGCCTCTTTCTTCAATCATCTTCATGACAACGTTTGGCGGATGGAAAGGTGCATTGGGTGGTTTTGGTAATTTCTTAGAAGAATTGTTACCCGGCACTGACTTCATTCCAAGTTTTACCATCATGTGGTTTGTTCAGAATATGCAAAAGAAGAAAAGTGTTAATGCCGTTAAAACTTTGAGGTAATTATTTAAAATGTTTAAAACTGCCACTGTCTACATCGTGGATAAAGTCAATCACTCCATTCATAAACACTTTCTGATCGTCATACATGGCAAGATGACTTCCATCGGGACAATATAAGTAGCGACCATTTTGCACAAGCTTGCTTTGCTCTTCCATTGCTTTTGGATCCATCGTGTCATGCTTTGCACCAATCATCAACGTTGGAATTCTTATTTCTTTTAATCGATCTTTTACATCCCAATTTGCAAGATTGCCGCCAATGCCAAACTCCGAAGGTCCCTGCATCATTACATAAATTGTTTGATTGGTACTTGCAAAAGACCGGGTAACAGGTTCAGGCCATGGCACTACCCGGCATAAGTGTTCATTATAAAAATTCGGGCCTAATAATTCCATATATCTTGGATTAGTAAAATCTCCTTTTACTTCAATAGCTTTAACTTCTGCAAGCACTTTCGGATCCATTTGTTTTGCTAAAACTTCTTCCGCATATTTTCCATATTCAGGACAACTTGCCATCATGTTCGCTACGATAAGGCTCTTCATATTGTTTTGATACTTCAAAGCATATTGCATTCCAAGAATGCCGCCCCATGAATTGCCGAGTATGTAAAAATTAGTTGAGTCTGCGCCGATGGCCAGCCTAACTTGTTCTACTTCTTCTACAAAACGATCAAGCACCCATAAACTCGTATCGGCTGGTTTGTCAGAATTACCACAACCGAGTTGATCATATTCATAAAATTCAAATCCTTCTTTGGGAAAAAAACTTTCGAACACTTCCATGTACTGATGCGTACTAGCGGGTCCGCCATGTAACAGCAAAACTTTTATTCTTGGGTTATTACCAAATCGCTTTGTCCAAACCTTAAATTCACCCACCGGAGTTTTTACCGGGACCATTTTTATCCCTCCCATTTGCACTCCAGTATCACCATAATCGAAATACTCATATAAATGTATATCTGAACCATTGGGGATCGCAGTACTTGTAGTATTACCGTTCGGTTGATCGCAGGAAAAAATAATAGCGGATAAAGCGACAAAAAAGAAAAGCTCTCTCATGTGTTAGTTTTTGAATCGAAAAGGTAATGATTTTATTTCTGTAATTTACCTGACAAAAAAATACTGCTATGAGGTTTCTATTTTTTCTACTTGTAATTCCAATCACGACGATCGCACAAACCAAAAGCGATTCATTACAGTTGATACAAAAAACTGCTGCTCTTTACGATCTTGAATTCACAAATGCTGAAGCCGATTCATTGTTCGACAACATGAATAATTACACACAGTTAATAAAGGCGATGCACAAAACTCTCCCGGCTAATGATATCCCCTATCCCTTCGCTTTTAACCCGGTTCCTTATGGTGTTTTAAAGCAACGAATGAATCAAACAGTTTCACTTCCTATTCGTGCAGATGTAAGAATGCCAAAAAATAAAAATGATCTTGCTTTCTATTCAATACCTGAATTAGCAGGATTGATAAGATCAAAACAGATAACATCAGTTGAACTCACTAAGTTTTTTATTGACAGGTTAAAAAAATGGGGTGATACATTGGAGTGTGTCATCTCTCTTACTGAGGATACTGCAATGGCACAAGCAAGACGGGCAGATGAAGAAATTAAAAATGGAAAATACCGCGGCCTCCTTCATGGTATTCCTTATGGATTAAAAGATCTCTTTGCAGTAAAGGGATATAAAACAACATGGGGCACTACTCCTTATAAAGATCAGTACGTTGATGAAGATGCTTATGTATATAAAAGATTAAGAGCTGCCGGTGCCGTGCTTTGTGCTAAACTATCTCTTGGTGCACTTGCATTCAATAATAAATGGTTTGGCGGAGAAACAAAAAATCCATGGAATCTAAAACAAGGATCAAGTGGTTCATCAGCTGGCTCTGCTGCATCTGTTGTTGCGGGATTACTTCCATTCACGATTGGGACTGAGACACTAGGTTCAATTGTTTCTCCGTCCACAAGATGTGGCGCTACCGGTTTGCGACCAACATTTGGCTCTATCAGTCGCTCTGGCGCCATGGTACTTTGCTGGAGTTTGGATAAAGTTGGTCCAATTTGCCGCAGCGCCGAAGATTGTGCTGTTGTTTTTAATTATATACATGGCACAGATGGTAAAGATCATGGTTCAGTTGATAAAAATTTTAATTATGATGGCGTTGTTGATTTTAAAAAGTTAAGGGTGGCCTATGCAGAAAATTATTTTAAGAGATTAGCTGCTGATGCACCCGAAAGAAAAGTATTGGAAGTTTACAGATCATTAGGTGCAGATATCAAAGCCGTCGATTTCCCTGACTCATCTGTTTATCCTGTAAATTTTATAAGCATAATTTTAAACGCAGAAAGTGCTGCAGCTTTTGATGAATTAACAAGAACCAATCGTGATGAAATGATCGAAAAACAGGATAAAAATTTTTGGCCAAATAGTTTTCGTGCTGCCAGATTGATCCCGGCTGTCGAATATATAAATGCAAACCGCTATCGCTATAATCTTTGCAAAGAAATAAATGATTTTATGAAAGATTATGATGTAGTGATCGCTCCAAGTTTTGCAGGAAGGCAATTATCAATTACAAATCTTACTGGCCATCCTGTTGTTGTAATGCCAATGGGATTTAATCAAAATGGTTCGCCGTTGAGTATAACTCTTATTGGCAATTTATATGATGAAGCAACAATACTTGCTGCAGCAAAAGCATTCCAGGATAAAACGGATCATAATAAGAAGCATCCGGCGAAGTTTAAAGAATAAATGAGCAATTTAGTCTCACAGATTACACAGATGTTCACAGATTAATTTTCTGCGTAAATCCGTGTTATCAGTGAGAAATAAAAAAGCTGAAAAAATTGATGCAGCACAAGAGTGCGACGCAAAGGAAGCCAAATAGAAATACTTAAGCACGGTCAATAAAATTTTTACTAGATTAGTAAAAAAAACTATAACAAAAAAAATATGAACATAAACGCTTCCAGCACAGGAAAAAGAACGTCTTATATCCACATTTGTTAGTAAGTGGCAAACTGACCGACAGATGTCAATGTTATAAATTTATTATGTTTGTGGCCATGGTTAATGAGCAGAAGAAGATAAAAGTAGCGATCCTGGACCTATATGAAGGAAAAGCCAATCAGGGCATGCGTTGTATCCGTGAAATACTGAATAATTACAGTGAGGTTCATGGCGTTGAATTGGCCTGGGATGAGTTTGATGTTCGGCAAAAGAATGAAGTGCCGGATATGAGTTATGATATTTTTATTTCAAGTGGCGGACCCGGTTCGCCATTGGAAAGCCGGTACACCGAATGGGATGAATCCTATTTTCGCTGGATTAGTGAAGTAGAACGATGGAACAATAACCCCGCAAATGAGCAGAAGAAATATGTGTTATTTATTTGTCATTCATTTCAATTAGCCTGTCGTCATTATAATGTTGGTATAGTTTGCAAGCGTCGTTCCACTGCATTTGGAGTTTTTCCTGTTCACATGTTGAATGATGGTCTCGATGAACCTGTATTTGCTGGCTTGAAAGATCCATTTTATAGTGTTGACAGCCGCGATTACCAGGTCATACAACCGAATCATAAAGTGATAGAAGAAATAGGCGCCAAAATTCTTTGCATAGAAAAGAATCGCCCGCATGTGCCGTATGAAAGAGCCATCATGGGAATTCGTTTTAATCATTATATGATCGGAACACAGTTTCACCCCGAAGCTGATGCTGTAGGTATGAGCATGCACCTGCAAACCGAAGACAAGAAAAAAACAGTGATCGAAGAACACGGTGAAGAAAAATGGGCAAGCATGCTAAAACATTTGAATGATCCTGATAAAATAATGTGGACATACTCTCACGTACTTCCCAATTTCCTGAATCAATCTATTGAGCAATTAACTCCAGAACTAGTTTGAGATTTTTAGTTTGAAGTTTTGATGTTTGCCAGCACCTGTAATTCTGTTCACGGTTCGTTGCGTCGCACTCTTGTACTGTATTAATTCTATTCAGCTTTTTTTATTTCTCACAGATGACGCGGATTTACACAGAAATTAATCTGTGAACATCTGTGTAATCTGTGAGATCATATTATTGATTGCCACCTTAGGACGTTTGCAAGTTTGTACTTAACTTCCATCTATAAAACCTAATGCATGGTTCCAGTAATAAGAAAGGCTTTCAATAATAATTTCACCAAAGAAAAGTATGAGGCCTTTCTTAAAGATCTGCATGCAGTACACGAAGGAGCTATTGAATTCAGAGTAGCAGAAACACCGGTGTTTGTTCCAAAAAATTTTACAAAAAAAATGTTGGATGCATGTGAAAGTATTGTCGACATAATCGTTGATCCAAAATTCAAAGAGCTTACGAAAAACGCCATTCCAAAACACTTACAGGTCCAGGGCGAAAATCATCATTCACATTTTATAGCTTTTGATTTTGGTATTTGTATAAATGAAGCCGGCGAATATGAACCACAGCTAATAGAAATGCAGGGCTTCCCTACCCTTTTTGCCTATGAAGTTTTGCTGGATGATGTTTTTAAAAAGCATTTTCCTGTTCCTGGTAACTACAGCAGTTTTCTCGGGAACTATGAAAAAGGATCGTATTTGAAACTATTGAAAGAAATTATTGTCGGAAATGAAAAACCAGAGAATGTAATACTGCTTGAAGTATTTCCACATAAACAAAAAACAAGAATTGATTTTTATTGCACACAGGAATACCTCGGCATCAAATCTGTTTGTCTTACAGAATTAATACAGGAAGGAAGAAAGTTGTTTTATATGAATGACGGAAAGAAAACAGAAATTAAAAGAATTTATAACCGGGTGATCTTTGATGATCTTCAACAACAATCAGCCGAAGTGCAGGCAAAAGGAAATATCTTATTTGAAGACTTAGATGTTGAATGGGTGCCGCATCCTAATTGGTTTTACAGGATAAGCAAGTACACTCTTCCATTTATTCATCATCCTTATGTACCGACGACTTATTTCTTAAATGAAATAAAACAAATGCCTGCTGACCTGGAAAATTATGTTTTAAAACCCTTGTTTTCTTTTGCGGGGCAAGGCGTTGTTATAGATGTAACTCCCGCTGATATTGAAAAAGTAAAAGACCCTGAGAACTGGATACTGCAGCGCAAAGTAAAATATGCTGATGTGATCGAAACTCCCGATATACCTGCTAAAGCGGAGATAAGAATATTTTATTTCTGGAAAGATGGGGAAGCAAGACCTGTTGCAACAAATAACCTTGCAAGACTGAGCAAAGGAAAAATGATTGGAGTACGTTACAATAAGGATAAAGAATGGGTAGGTGGAAGTTTCTGTCTATTCGAGAAACAGGATTAAAAAAACCAGGAGGAAATCAAAGTGAACCTGATAAAAAATATCAACCCAAAACAATTGGCTCCCGGCATTACCGGTTATTATGCTCATGGAGATAAATCAACATTTGGTTTTATTGAATTAAAAAAGGGAAGCAGTGTTCCCTTGCATCATCATATTCATGAACAGATAACATATATCATCGAAGGGCAACTGGATATGGTAATTGGTGGAGCGGCTTTTTCACTTACTGATGGAATGTATTATGTTATTCCTTCTGAAGTGCCACATTCTGCTGTTGCAATAACTGATTGTAAAGTGATCGATGTTTTTGGCCCGGTAAGGGAAGATTATAAGACTACCGAAACCCCTGCCTGGAAATAATATTATTTCTTATTTTTAATCACCACATGAGATTGAGATATGCTTTTCTAATCACCTGCCTGTTGCTTATGCAAAGCTTTCTTTTTGCACAAGCCGACAATGAGATCCAGGTCTATGCCTCCCCCACTATTCAGCATAAATGGACCATATTTGAATTGCACAACAATTATACTTTCAAAGGGAGTAAATATCTTACTAATCCAAAAGATGCCCACTGGTATAACACTACACTGGAAATAACCCATGGCTTCGGAAAAAATTTCGAGATCGGCTTTTATACATTTGCAGGTTTTGATCCCAATGGCAGTTATTCCTATCTCGGAAATCAAATACGGCCAAGAGTGACTGTGCCTGATAGCTGGAAATGGTCTTTTGGCGCCAGCCTATCTGCCGAGTTTGGTTTCTTCAGACCAAATGATACAGCAGATTTTTTTTGGCAGGGAGAGATTCGTCCCATCATTGATAAAACTTATGGCAACTTTTATCTTGCTTTTAATCCCAATATTGACTTTGTCGTTAGCGGTGATGATAAAGGCGTTGGCTTCTCTCCGCAATTCAAAGCTGTTTATACAATACAACAAAAAGTTGGGCTTGGAATTGAATATTACGGCAGTCTCGGAGAGTTCGACGATATACTTCCATCGAAAATGCAAGAGCATTTGCTTGGGCCAATAATTGATCTATATATTCATCCTATGTGGGAGATCCAGACTGGTTTTCTTTTTGGCATAACAGAAAATTCAAATCAACAAATATTCAAACTGCTTCTTGGAAGAAGGATTGGAAAATAATTTTTAGAAATAAGTAGATATCCCGACTTGAAAGCCTGCAAGTTTTGATGGAGGGTTGCCTAAAATATCCTGCTGCCAATTGTATCTGTAGTTGAATCGAATTACGGTTTGTGCACCGGGCCTCCAGCTAATAGCAGGTACAATTGAAAAAACATCATCCGCAATATTTTCACCGGTTGATTTAAAATTTCCTTTATTCCAGTCAACATATTCTAACCTCAAAGCTGCATTCAATACCGCATCCTGGAAACCAAACATTGGTTTCTTTAATACTGGTTGTACAAAATCTATGTATCCACCTTGTTGCTTTTCGCCAAATTGCTCTGTGTAAGTATCCGGCACATTCACATTTACCCATGCCCACTCAGCATTAATAGCAGTTTTTATTTTAGGTATGGTAGTATTAAAATCCAATGCAAATACATTGACGCTTCGTTTTACATCCAGCGTTAATCCATCATCCTCGTATTTATTATATACCCCTCCCATGTAAGAAACTCCCAGTTCACCGATCTTATTATTTCGTATTGCAATTTTCCCGGTAAATAATGGACTGCCATTAAAGCTTTCTTCGAAAAGGTCAGGATCTTCTTTTGTAGCAGGCAAAAAGGTTTTATTCTCTGCATTATTAATAATAAAATCATTAAATCCATTGGTCAAATAAACTTCATAAGCGAATGCCCAGTCCTTATTATATTTTTTTCCATATAAACCAAAACCAGCATTACTAAAAGTAGCAGGCAGCATTTGTGTAGCAGCAATGGGACGATCAACAAATTCCCATTTGGGTCCATCATGATTTTGATTAAAAGCGCCAATAGGATTTAATACAATTCCACCGCGAAGATTTAAAAGCGGATTAAATTCAAAATCAACTGAAGCAAATTCAAGACTGATCTCTTTGGCGCCATCTTCAAACTCTATCTCACTTAAAAATTTTATCCTGTTGCTGATAGATGAAGAGACAAATAAACTCATCCTTCGCATCTGGAATTGATGTCCTTCCGTAATACCATCTTCCTGTAAATACTGATAATTGGCTTCTACATATCCTCCAAGTGCAACAGGCAATTTTCCTAACTGTAAAAAAGGCCTGTTATATAATGCATCAATGTTCATTTTGTTCACGGATGTATCTTTCGGGATGCGTTTTAGCAATGAAGGGTCGATCTGTGTAAAAGCAGTTTCTGCAATACAGCATACAAAAAGTATCAGTAAAATTTTTTTATTCATATTGCTCTCATGTCAACAAAAAGTTGGTTATTGGAAACAGTAACCGGGAAACTTCTTAACGATCTGTCAGCAGGCCCCGTTTTTACCAAACCCTTATTATCAAACTCACTTCCATGTGCAGTGCATTGAAGCCTGTCACCAGATGCTTGCAATTCGGTTCCCTGGTGAGTGCATCGCATCCATAGAGCAGAATATTCATTGTCGCTAAGCCGATAAACACAAACAGGATATTGCAAAGCATCATTTCGTACAATTATAAATGAACGGTATATCGTTTTTCCATTTTGGTTTGTTACAAATTCATTTGTATCTACAAACAAACCATCTTTTCCTAATGTGCCGCTAATGAATCGTGTGGCAGTACATGATGAGATCGCAGTTCCAATTACAGTTACAGATAAACAGACTGTACAGCTATTCTTTATAAATTCTCTTCTATCCATTATTAAAGTGATTCAAGGAATTTGAGAAGCTTTGCTTTGTCAGTAGCTGTAAGCTGTTGAAAATTATTTTTACTCTGCTCTGCTTCGCCTCCATGCATTAATATGGCTTGCTCAATACTTGATGCCCTTCCATCATGCATTAAAAAATATTGCCCCCCTTGCGAATTCTTAGACAAACCTAACCCCCACAATGCCGGAGTTCGCCATTCTGCGGGTAATGCTGTTCCTTCTGTATATCCATCATTAAGGCCTGACCCCATATCATGCAAGAGCAGATCACTATATGGAAAAAAAGTTTTATTTGATAGTGGACCTAATGGGGAAAATCCTGTTTGCAATTCTGATACATGACATTTACCACAGGAGATATTTAAAAACACTTGTCGTCCCGCAACCACATCAGCATCATTCTTACTTCTTTGAATTGGCGCCTTTAAAGTTTGCAAATAAAATACTACATCAAGTGCAGTTTGATTTAATATCTCCGGATCTACCTCGAGTCCATTGTAAGTGTTATAATGCTCATAAGTTGAATTCACCCCCATATCCTGGTTGTATGCATTCACAATTTGCTGCAGCAGATCATATACAGCTGCTTTCTTTCCAAAGCGTCCAATGTATTTTCCGTTTCTTTCAATGGTTCCGGGACGATAAATACAATATTGAGGAACATTGACCCAGTTTGGCCTGCCTGAAATACCATCACCATTAGCATCATTGGGGTCTGATAAAGCCAATAGAGTTGCATCACTAACGGCTTCTAAAAAACCCAATCCTGTATTAGCCGGCGGTGTAAATTTTGAAAAAGGTATACCGGCTGGAATTTCCTCAGGTGTAAAACCTGGGATAGCCCGGCTCTGTAATTGCGGCCCACCTCGCTGAAGAAACTGGTTTCCGAAAGTATCAATTTGTCCAAAACGAGTCAACGTTGTAAAGGGATGACCCTTACCATCGCCTGCATGGCAACTACCGCAGGAAGTCGCAACGAATAAAGGGCCCAATCCGGTTTGAGAAGTAAACACATCATCATTAAAGGCTATATCTCCCCGCAGGAAAATTGCGTTTTGTTCATATGTCAATCCTTCCACAGGACCATCGAGGATAGAATCATCAGCCGGAGCTTTTGGCAATAATTTTTGACAACCAATACCCAACAGTATTAATACGAAAACTATAACCACCGACTTTATCTTATTCTTCATGCTAACGACAAAGGTAAGGGTAATCCAAAATATATTTATTTGGTATACCAAATTTTTATTTTCTGGTTATCCTGTCTATTTTTGCCAAATGGCTCATTTTACCCATCATTCGGAAGAAAATTATTTGAAAACACTTTTTAAACTTGAAAGCCGTAAGGATCAAAAAGTGAATAACACTGCATTGGCAAGGGCACTTAACTTGAACCCTGCCACGGTATTAGAAATGGTTCGAAAATTGACCGACCGGAAATTGCTGCAATTAAGACCTGATAAATCGATCCAATTAACCGAAAAGGGGAAAAAGAAAGCATTACTTACCATTCGAAAGCATCGCTTATGGGAGGTTTTTCTTGTTGAAAAAATGAATTATAAATGGAACGAGGTGCACGAATTGGCTGAGCAATTGGAACATATTGAATCGGATGACCTGGTTGACAGGTTGGATAAATTTCTTGGTAACCCTTCTTTTGATCCGCATGGTGACCCGATCCCGGATAAGAATGGAAAAACAAAACCTAATTTGTCAGTACCTCTTTCAGATTGTATGGCAGGAAAAAATTACACTATCATAAGTTTAATTGACACCAGCGATGCATTTCTGCAATTCTTAGGAAAACTAAATATTCTGCCTGGTATAAAGATTAAACTACTGGAAAAACTCGAATATGATAATTCCTTTTCAGTTGAGGTGCAAAAGAAAACTGTGCAGTTCAGTGAGAAAGTGGCGAAAAATATTTTAGTTCAGGTTATTTAACTATTGTAAATCCATATTTGCCAACCTGATCGATTTAGTTTTTTCATCGGTCCATGCAAAAAATATTTTATTTCCCGCTTTTGTCATCTGCGGAAAACCACTTGATCTTTTATCAGATGAAGAGGCTATCATGATCGATGGATCTTTTGTTCCATCTCTACGAATTTTCACTACCTTGATCGCCGGGCCTTCCATCCAGCTAATCAATGCGCTGGTTGAATCAATCATCACAAGATCGACCCTGCCAATTGATTTACCTTCATCAATACGTATAGGATCTTTGAATGTTTCTCCTCCATTGTTTGAGAACACGACTTTTACTTCTCCTTTTTTATCCTTTATTGAAAACCATGCAATGGCTAAATTGTTGCCAATTGCATCTGCCCTTGGGCCATTTACCGGACAAGCTTTAATCTGCCAGTTATCAGCATGAATCGTTTTTGGCGAAGTCCATGATCCATTTACAAACCGGACAATTGACATATCCCTTATTTCATCATCAGAACGATCCCTGTAAACAACAATAGGCTCACCATTCGTAATCGCAGCAGTCGTCTGACAACAATCACAAATTCTTCCATCGAGTTCCCATTCATTTGTTTTATTCCCGTTTTTATCAATAAATGCGGCACGCAAGGTCATTTCTCCATTATGACCATCATGACCACTATGGCTTTGTTCACTTGCGGTTTTTCTTCCATCCAGCCATGTCACAAAAAACTGATCATTATAAGGAATAATGGAGACAAATCCATGCTCCGCCTTTGTTCTATCATCATGCAAAATTTTTGAATTACTCCATGATCTACCCGTGTCCCTTGAGGAAACAAGTTTTATGTCATACGTAAATTTTGCAGTATCACTTTTCTCCAGGAAATGTGCAAGTAAACTACTGGCTCCATCGGCGGAAATCACCGGATAGTCTGCCCAGTTTACAAACCAATTATCACCAGAAGCAATTATCGAAGGTTCGGACCATTTATCTTTTGAATATGAAGAAAATTTGAGTTTGCTTTCTTTATTTCTCTTTTCAATCCATGACAAATAAACTATTCCATTTTTATCAGTAAATAAATAAGGTTCGGCACTCGAATCAACTGCTGGCGATTCAAGCATGGTGATTTGGACAGACCCGATAGCTGCGTTTTCCTTTTTGTTATCACTGCAGGATACTATAATTCCAGCGAATGATAAAGCAATTAATATTTTCTTCATTCCTGATCGACGATTTTCATTATTAGATCAATGTTTGCTGGGTCGTCCCATTTGCGGTAACCCATTTCTGAAAAAACAAGTTCGCCATTTTTATTAAAGATAAAAGTTGTAGGCAATCCCATAATATTCAACTCTTCCATGTTACCGGCTATTAAGTAATTTAAATTATAGTTATGCGATGCTTCAAAACCTTGAATTTCATCGCGGGTTTCGTCCGAAGCAAATAAAAACTCAATATTCTTACTTTTAAAAGAATTCATTGCATTTTTTATTGTGGGCATCTCTTCTATGCAAGGCTTACACCAGGTAGCCCAAAAATTGATGAACACGGTCTTTGTTCTGTAGTTGTTCAAATCAACCACATCCTCATTTAAATTTGTAAGTCTGACTTTTTCGATCTCGGTTCGGGAAGTAGGCTCTGTCTTTTCATCTTTCATGTTTTGCTCCCTACAAGCCGGCGTTATTAACGAAATAAAAATGATTAGTATTGAAAGTAATAATTTCACTAAATGATATTATTTTGATTGATCTGTTTTTTCAACAGCTGAGCGTTTATCGCCACAATAATAGTACTTAAACTCATAAACACCGCACCGATAGCAGGATCCAATACAAATCCAGTAGAATATAAAACACCTGCAGCCAAAGGAATTGCAATTGCATTATAGCCAGTGGCCCAAATAAGATTCTGCACCATTTTTTTATAGGTTGCTTTTCCAAACAATATTAAATTCAAAATATCTTTTGGATTACTATTAACTAAAATAATATCGGCAGTTTCTGCAGCTACATCAGTCCCTGAACCAACCGCAATACCAACATCAGCCTGAGCTAAAGCTGGTGCATCATTCACGCCATCACCGGTCATAGCAACAAACTCATTTTTATTTTGAAGCTCTTTTACAATTTCAACTTTCTGATGTGGCAAAACTTCCGCATAATAACCATCAAGACCGAGTTCATCAGCAACAGACTTTGCCACTCTTTCATTATCACCTGTAGCCATCATCACTTTGATTCCATTTTTCTTAAATGCATTGATTGCAGCTTTAGACTCAGGACGAATCTCATCAGCTAACGCAATATAACCGGCCAACTGATCATCCATTAAAACAAAAACTATGGTTTCTGCTGCGCTTGAAGAACTTCCAGCAGGAATAAGTATTTGTTTTTCCCTCAAATAGCCGGGGCTAACCACTTTTACATTTTTACCATTCACATTTGCTTCAACACCTTTTCCTGTAATGGCATTAAAATTTTCTGTTTTAAATATTTCGAGTTTTTCTTCCTTTACTTTTTGTATAATACCAACGGCAATCGGATGCTCAGATGATTGCTCCAATGAGGCAGCATATTGAAGTAACTCATTTTTAGAAATAGCACTAATCGTTTCAATTCTTGTAACCCCAAAGTCTCCTTTTGTTAATGTGCCCGTTTTATCAAAAACGATGGTTGTTATTTTTCTTGAATTCTCAAAAGCGGTTCTGTTGCGGATCAATAAACCATTTTGTGCAGATACTGCCGTTGAAATAGCAACCACCAGTGGTATTGCTAACCCCAATGCATGTGGACAGGAAATAACCATCACCGTCACCATTCTTTCTATTGCATAATTCGTTCCTTCTCCAAGTAAAAGCCAAACAATAAATGTAATAATACCAACTCCTAATGCGATATAGGTAAGCCATTTTGCAGCACGGTCAGCCAAATGCTGTGTTCTTGATTTTGTTTTTTGTGCTTCCTGAACCAAAGTAATTACCTTATTCAGGTAACTATCTTTTCCGGTATGCAATACTCTTACTTTTAATGACCCATTGCCATTTATTGAACCACCGATCACTTTATCATTCTTTTCTTTCTTTACCGGTTTGCTTTCGCCGGTCAACATACTTTCATTCAAATAACTATCGCCTTCTGTCACAATTCCATCTGCTGGTATTTTTTCTCCTGGCTTTATTAGAATAAAATCATTCTGTTTTAATTCCTCTAATTTCACATCCATTACTTGGTCACCCTGTACTTTGTGTGCCACGGCAGGCATCATACTCACTAATAATTGCAATGCTTTCGATGCACCCAATACAGATTTCATTTCCAACCAATGACCAAGGAGCATGATAACGATCAGCGTAGCTAATTCCCAAAAGAAATCCATACCGGGAAAACCAAAGATGACAGCTACGCTGAAAACATAGGCCACTGTAATAGCCAGGGCAATCAATGTCATCATACCCGGCGATTTTGCTTTTAATTCGTCAATCAAACCTTTTAAGAAAGGCCAGCCTCCATAAAAGAAAATAAAACTTGACAAGATCAACAAAACATATTTATCTCCTGCAAATTTTATTTCAAATCCCAGCCAATGCTGTATCATTTCTGACAACAATAAAATAGGGACGGTAAGAATTACTGAGATCCAAAAGCGTTTTTTAAAATCATTGATCATCATAGCGTGATGGTCATGACCTTCATGACCCATTGATGGATTATCGGCATGCTGGTGAGTTGAAGCAGCAGGTTTGCTTTCACTTTCCATTGCCAATACTAAGTCCATTCCACAAATAGGGCAAATGCCCGGCTTGTCCTGCATTATCTGCGTGTGCATGGGGCAGGTATATTGTTGCGGATTTTTCATTATTTTTTTGTCATTCAATAACTGAAAGTTACACCTGCACCAAAACCCATATCACTATCATAGTGTGTTCTTACGGAAAAATTACGGCCAAGAATGTAGTTTAATCCTATCATGTACTCTTTATCCGTATTCACCATAAAAGCGGCTCTTATTTTTTTTGCAACAGGTATATCTTCTCTCATTAATTGCAACCGTACAATTCCATCAGTAAAAACTTCTGCCTGAAAACGAACCAGCATTGGCAAAGTATAATTAAACCCGGCACTGAATAATGCCCTGTTATCCTTTGTACTTGATTGACCAAAAATGTTTTTCTCCACTTCATTATGATCTAATTTTCTATACCGCCAGTCAAAACCAATAAAGGGCATAAGCCATTGCATCTTTCCCAAATACCTGCCAATATGAGTTTCTGTTTCGTAGCCGTGCATATCATGGTATCCTAAACGCCATTCTCCGCCAATGCTCCACCTAGTATTTTGAAGCATCATTTCACCATCATTGCCATTGGTGGCAAAATCGTTCTGAAACATAAAGTGCATTTCCCGGTCATCAGCAAACAGCTTTCGCTGTGCTAATTTTGGATTTGGAATTAATGGATTGGGTTGCTGGTTCTGATAACTGAATACCCTGCCCATTCCACTCATCATGTGGTACAAAATATGACAATGAAAAAACCAATCCCCATCCACATTGGCATTAAATTCAAGGGTGTCTGTTTCCATTGGCATAATGTCAATGATGTTTTTAAGTGGTGCGTTTTCTCCTTGTCCGTTTAACACCCGGAAGTCGTGGCCATGCAGGTGCATGGGGTGACGCATCATAGAGCCATTAAAAATAATCAGCCGCAAATTTTCTCCTTTCTTTACTAATATCTTATCCGCCTCACTCACTACTTTGTTGTTCAGGCTCCACACATAACGGTTCATATTACCAGTTAATTCAAATTTTAATGTTCTTGTGGTTGTATTGGGTAATGTTGTATTGTAGGGAGATTTAAGCATTGCATAATTCAAAGTAACAATATCTGAAAGTGCATTGCTGTTGTACTGATTATGGCTGGCATGAGCGTCACTTGACATTGACATGGTATCCATTTTTTCATCACCCTTCTTTTTTTCTTCACCGGTGATTTCAGGATACATTACCACATTCATATCCATTTGATTCAGGCTCATATTCATCCCCATGTCATCCAAATCACCATTCATTTTCATCATGCCATTCATCATCTTCATGCCTTCAAAATATTTTAGTCTTGGCATTGGAGAAATAAGTTGTTTAATTCCATTGCCCACATAAGTTGATGCAGAATTGGTTCGGTCTTCTGTTGTTGCTAATAATTCATAGGCCGTATTATCAGCCGGAATAGTAACAACAATATCATAGGTTTCTGAAACAGCAATGATCAGGCGATCAACTTCTACAGGTTCAACATCATTACCATCATTGGCAACCACCGTTATTTTTCCACCTGCATACCTAAGCCAGAAATAGGAAGAGGCACCGCCGTTTGAAATCCGTAGCCTTACTTTATCGCCTGCTTTCAATGGTTTGCCGTTTATTTCACCAATAGTTGATTCAGGTTGTCCATTCATAAAAATCTTATCGTAGTACACATCACTTACATCCATTGCCAGCATTCTTTTCCATTCGTTTTGCAGTTTGGTTTTAAAGTGTCCAGCTTTGAATGCTTCAGCATAACTCTGTACTGCATTTTTCTTTAATGCAAACCAGTCTGTAGCATTATGAAGCATACGGTGTACATTCTCTGGCTTATAATCAGTCCACTCACTCAATACAATTGGAACGGTGGGCAAATCATCAATACCGGGCCTTAGTGTTGGGTCGTCATTTCTCTTCAGTATTACAAAATTTCCGTACATGCCTATCTGCTCCTGCAAACCCGAATGACTGTGATACCAATGTGTACCATGTTGTATGATCGGGAATCGATAGATATGTGTTGAGCCGGGCTTGATCGGCATTTGTGTAAGATTAGGAACGCCATCTTCTTTATTGGGTAAGAATAATCCATGCCAATGCAATGAAGTTTCTTCCTTTAACAAATTGTGTACATAAATTTCTGCTGTATCACCTTCTGTAAATGTAAGAGTGGGCATTGGTATCTGGCCATTTACTGCAATTGCTCTTTTGGGTTTGCCCGTAAAGTTTACAACAGTATCTTTTATATATAAATCATACCGCACCAGTTTGGGTGGCACTGGTGCAACTTTAGAAATGACATTAACTTTTTTTACAGGCTCAGGTTCTTTGCTAACAGAAGGCTCTTTATCTTTTTTTATTTCTGTGGTATCGTTTGAAGGAACTACTACAGGTTTTGTAACTTCTGCATCTTTCTTTGTTATAGTTACCGGTGACTTTTTCGCTACGGGCTTCTTAACTGCTTTCGGTTTCTCTTTTATTAAAACCATACCGCATTTAGGGCAATTGCCCGGTTTGGGAGCATGTATCTCCGGGTGCATTATACAAGTATAGGTAACGGTCTGGCTGAACCCTGCCGAATAAAAAGTAAGGAGCAGCACCAATAAAATTAATTTCTTCATTGCTTGCTTGTTAAAACTTACAGTACGGTGTTTAGTTCTTCTTTACAGGTTCGGTAAGTTTCATGCCACACTTTGAGCATTTCTCATCCTTCTTACCAATAACTTCCGGGTGCATTGAGCAGGCATATAACTGTTCTGCGTCTTTTGTTTCTACCGGCTTGCTCACCGTTGCTGTATCTGCCGGTTTATTTTCAACCGGTGTTTGCTCTTCTGTCTTTTCTGAATTAGAATTACATGCAATAAATACAAATGCTATGACGATTGTTGCTAAAATTGTTTTTTTCATTCTAGAAGAAATTTAGTAATTATTTAAAAATTGTACTTGCTTTCCCACTCTATCACCCGTTTCTTCAATACAGTTGCTTCATGTTAAAAGATTTTACTGCTTAATTGTTTCAACTGTTTTACCGCAGGTAAGCATCTGATTACCGTAGTAAGGATTTTTAACGGCGTTTTCTTTGCTCAGCCAGTTTGCACCTTTGCCGTTATTGGCCATTGGGCAATGCTGATAGTACACTGTCTCAGCAGGCTTTGCTGCTTTGATCAGTTCGTACATATTTTTAGAAAGCGACATAAAATATTCACGTTGGTGTTCGATGTCTTTCATTTCTTTAATATGCTGTGCACCGGTTTTCAAAGCCTTTTCCACTTTCATCCAAACCGTATGCTCCTCCGTTTTCAGTTTACCCATTTCCACTGCCTCTAATGTCGTTAACAATGATGCGCTACTGGCAGATGCTGTGTTGCCATCTGTTTTTACTAAAGCATCTTTCAATGCAAAATAATTATCGAAGACGGCTTTTAGCTGGCTTGTTTCCTGCAAATTCATCGTGTTTTCTTCCTGGCCGTGTCCGCTATGGTTCTGCATTGTCTTTCCTGTTGCAGGGTTACTTGCAACAACGGCTGTTTTGCTTTCCCGGTCGTACTTGCAGCAACTATGTAGTTTATTGTATGCTTCATCAGGAGCCAGAAAACTTGCATTATCATACCCTGAAAGAGCTATACTTTTCAAAACGGCATCAGCATTGGTTTTCTTACTGTCGTAAGTGATCGTTGCCATTTTTGTTTCGGTATTCCAATCGGTTTTGTACAGCTTTGATTTGCTGCCTGCTTTCTCAATAGTGGTTTCACACATACCACAATTACCATACACTTTTACGGTGGTAGTTTTTTCATTTTTGATTTGTGCAAAAGAGGCAGTTACTGTACTTAATACCGCCACTACTGTTATAATTATTGATTTCATTTTGTTTAATTTTTCTGATTGAGCTTGCTGAAAAATGCCCATTACAGTTTTAATGCAACGGGCACAAACCATATTTTTAATAGTATAACTATTCATTAAAAAAATCGGTTCATCTATAACTCATTTTGAAGACTTTTTTTTCAATGCATTTAGAAAAATATACTCATAGCTTATCATCCAGCTATTCTTCATATTTCGGTAAATATCGCTTTTCAATTGAAAGCGATAAGCAAGATTTAATTTGCTGGTACTTTTAAAGATCAATTGTAATGATGGAGCAAGGTCGAGGTAATATTTTTCGTACTCCCAATCAAGATTTTGTCCGCCTAACAACTCAGCGTAAATATTGAGATTTGTCTGGTTGTAGTCTTTATACTCTCGAGGTAAAACAAGATAACCGGCAGATAAAGAATAATTCAAACTTTGAAATGAATACTGCTGTGGCTTGTCATTTCTTTTTTCATCGAATACTTCAATCAGGCTTGCTGTGCCAGACAAAGCCAGTTTATTCCAAAGCTGTGTAGCGATCAGACCAGCTTGCACACCACTATGATCCCCCATTAAGTTTAATTCATTATGCTGAAGATGATTCCTGCTGTAAGCTGCTGTAGCAAATGCGGCCATTCGAAAATGCTTATGCACATCATCATTAGAAAGAAAACGATACTTGGCATAAACTCTTGCCGACTCGTAATAAAAAAAATTTTCATACATGTTGGAAAAGGTAAAAGCAGCATGCACCATCCATTTTTTACTTAACCCAAACATGACTTCCGGAGTATATCGCTGATCTATGCCGTTTCCATGTACACCTTTGCCTAACATGGCACCCATCTTCAGACTCATTGATTTTGCTGGCATGTTAGAGGCCGGTTCTGTATATGGAAAAAGCTCCTGCGCTGTAGTGTTGAATCCTATTAATACCAGGAATGCAGGTAAAAATTTTTTCATTTTAAATTTTATAACCCGAGTAGTTCTTTAATTTTCTTTTCAAGATCATCTTTTTCAAGATTGATACCGACTACATCTCCATTCTGATTTATCAGAAATGAAGAAGGCAATGCATCCACCTGCCATTTCGTTGCTGCAAATGAATCCCATCCACCCCTATCAAAACCCTGCATCCATGTGATCTTATCTTTTGTTGCTGCTTTTTTCCAATCATTCTTATCATCATCAAGTGAAACACTTAATATTTCAAATCCTTTGCCTTTATACTTGCCGTAAAACTTTGCCAACTGTTTATTGGCATAGCGACATGGACCGCACCAGCTTGCCCAGAAATCAAGCAGAAAAACTTTCCCTTTAAGTGATGATAGCCTGATAGAATCGCCTTTCATATCGACGACTGTAAAATCAAGACGATAATCAGTGATATTGGGAATGGGTCCTTGCGCAATTCCTGCAGATGCAGAAAAAGCAAAGACAAAACTTAATATAAGAATGCGGAGGTTCTTCATTTCTTTTTTATTAAAGAAGTTTCTCTCCCGTTGTTAGCAGGAGAGAAACTTTTGATCAAATGATAACATGATAGACTCTTTCTTCTGACTGAATACCATCTTTAACACAACAATTGCCGGCTTTGCCTGTTTTGATGCATTCCATTTTCGTAGCAGCACTGTACTTTTTATAATCCTTTGCTGAAAGAAAATCCTTATCAACAATAGTAAAAGTCTGTTCCCCATTCAACACTTTATCGCTGTTGCTTATAAAATGAAAGTTCTTACCATCAAGTTCCAGGTGCTTATCTTTTTGAACACTCACATCTGAAAAGTTCCCTGTCACTTTAAGAGATGCGACAGAAAACCCTGCATCTTCCACCGCCTTCTTCAACACATCAAAATCGGCATTATTGCTCTCCTTAAAGACGATAGTGTATTCCTGGCTTTTGATATTCACTTTTACTTCCTTTACAAACGAGACATTCTCTAATGCCACTTTCACTGCCTTTGAACACATCGCACAAGTGAGTCCACTTGCCTGGAGCGTAGCTTTGGAAAACTGTGCTTGCAAAGCAACAGTAACAAAAGCCATAACAACAACTGCAATTATTTTTTTCATAATAGACTGTTTGAAAGATTAATGTTTATGATCATCCTCATTTTTGCAGCAGTCTTTACCATCATGTCCTTCTTTGGTGCATTTGCCATCTTTACAGCAATCCATTTTTTCATTATCAGTTGCTGCTACAGCCGTTCTATCATATTTGCAACATCCATGAAGCTTATCATATGATTCGGTTGTTGATTTTACACCTGCATTATCATATCCTACATCAGCAATGCTTTTTTGAATTTTGGCAAGATTGGATGATGTAGAACTGTATTTGACAGTAATGACCTTTGTGTCTTTATTCCAATCAGCATAAGTGGCGCCGGCTGCTTTTGCTGCTTTTTCAATTTTGGTTTCACACATACCGCAATTACCGGAAACTTGAAATGTTTCTGTTTTTGTCTTTTGAGAAAAAGATGTTGTTGCAATTGCGCAACAAATAAGAAAAGTTGAAAATATTTTTAGCGATTTCATGATCTTAAATTTAGAATTATAATCCGATTAATTTTTTATTCGTAAAACTTACTATTCATTTTAAGCTGAATAGCGATATGAACGTACAAGAGTGCGACGCAACCAATGTTACATAGTAGCACTTATGCCGGGTTCATAAAAATTAATCTCAAATTCTGAAAACGCAATTTTGTAAGTAGGTACCCTGCTTATTTAATGGAGGGGAATGTGTATGTAAGTAAAGTTGATGAGTTGATCTAACCAAAGATGTTTCATTCCCAATTGGTAAGTCAGCAATAACTGCATCAGGTGAAGGGAATTTAAAATTGACAACAGATGTTTGCTGGTCATCATGTATCTTAAAGATCTTTACTTCATCCTTGCAACACTCATTGCTTTCCGATTTATGCATACCGCATACACCACAATAATCAGATTTTTTAGCGCCGAATTGTACTGAATCGAAACTGTCCATGCAGTAATGAAAATTAATTACTACACCGCTGCTGAAGGCAACATATAAGATCAGCAATATGGATGCAATGGACTTTTTCATTTTAGAAGTACACAAAGATAACCCGAGTTTCTATCAAAATCGAATGACTTTTAAAAGAAATTCCATGATTGATAAAGTTTTGTGAATCAATTAAGAAAGGTCCAATAAACACTTAACCTTATGTTCAGACCTGGGTAAGGTTGGTCAGGAGCGGCAAAATTATTATGCCGAAAACCGAACCCGTTTTCAGTAGTTAAAGTATTCAGGTTCTCCGCCCGGATAAAGGCCCTGAAATTACGAATACGGAAGTGTACGTATGCTGCGATATCGGGACGATTACTAATACGAACACTATCCTGGAAAAAGAATTTTCCGGTCGCTGGTGAATATCCATCTGCATTGTAAGGTGAATGATACTTTATTTCAAAACCAGTTGCAATATTCAGTTTTTTAAATCCTAGTGTCCCTTCATATCCAAAGCGGTTGCGGGTGAAGAATGTTGGCAGATTGAGATCAACATCTCCAGTTTTTTGCTGAAAATAAACATCGGTGTGCCATAACCACCGCTTACCAATTCTAAATACTTTTCCAAGTGAGATCTGTAAAACATTAAACAGGGCATTTTGCTGCTGCACTTTGTAATAATCCTTGTAATAAGTGTAATTGCCTGCAAGAAAATAATTACCAGAAATTTCAAGGGCAGGCTTTGCCAAATAAAATGATCCATTGATCAGTGTAATATTTTCTTTATTGAGATCTTTTGGTGCATCAAAATAAAAACTGCTGCGTCGATCAAAAGAAAACGAAGGAGTTCGATTCACGTTTCTAAAACTGAGATCAATATAATCTCCTTTCCTTGACACGATCCTCTTCAGATTCATGAAAGCTTCATAGTCGCCGGAATTAAGCCCCGCAAAATAAAGTTTACCTGCGACTGTAACATCCCATTTTTTGTCCCGTGTCATGTTCCTGTATTCGCCTTGCGCAAGTATGTTGTAAAATGACCCGGTAAAATAATTTGTAACTGCTTTCAAATTTTGGACAACCATGCCCAGCTTTAGAAATTGTAGTTGATTTTTTGCGTCAGGAAATGTGTAGATCGAAAACTCATTGTTTATTTCTTTCCACCTGTCGAAAAGGGTCAATGTACTATCAACTAATGTATAATTATAAGCTGTGTCGTAATACAATGGAGAAGGATAATAACCTATATCTAAATTAGGCAAGTCAATATACTTCAGCTTGTAAGTACTATACCTGAAGACATGTTCAAACCTGAGCCTGGGATAAAATAAAGGAATGACGACTGAGTCGCCAACTATCGAATCTTTTTGCCCAAGATCATACTGTTGCTTAACCATCAGGTGAAGATCAGCATATCGATTTCCAGTGGATAAAGTTGAACTGAAAAAATTTGTCCCAAATTCTGCATCGCCACCTATTTTGGTTGGGATATTGTAACGATCATTGTAGATAGGATCATTCAAATAATCCTGGTCGTTCCTCAAACCGCCATTTTCATCTGATTGCAGCGTATTAGCAAGTAATACAAAATAATTATTGTACCGTTTGTTTATTGACTGATACCAGGTAGTAATAAGGTAATTATTATCATTCGTTTTTTGATTCTTAAAAAAACCAGGTGCGTTAATAAGACGATATTGAAGTAATATATTAAAATTAGGTTTTATGTTTTGTGTGTGTGTGATCTCAGCTATCTGCTCCGCTCTGCCACCAAGCATGTAAGCTAATTCAGTATATGGCCTTGTTGTATTAAAAAAACGAATTGTTTCAAGATCCCAGTGATATGCATCAAAAGCATGCATGCCATGATCCCAGCCACTACGCATATTAGGATCGAAAAGAATGGAATGAGTTGCTGTTCCTACATTTCCTAAAAAAGCATGTTCTGCAGGGATCGGGAAACGTTTGTTGAAATCCATTATTGAAGAATCAAGCTTTCTACGTTGAAGAGAAAAAGGTAATTGATAATAAATAGTAATTGAATCTTCGTATTTGTCGCGGTGCTCAAGACTGTCGGAAGTTCCTCCGGAAAACGCACCTGAAAATCTGCCTTGCACCGCCCCAGGCAAATTATTAATTCCTCTCCCCATCGGGTTTGTCCGTTGAGAAAAAATTGTTCCTGAAAAAAACAGTAAAAAAATGAAGTATGTAGATCTTAATGTCAGTGTAAAAAATTAAAATGTAAAATTACATCCGCAAAAATAAAACAGGGAATATCAAAAGTTAAAGTACGCCAACCAATTCTTTAAAAATGGCAGCCAGTTTTGGCTCTGCCGCTTTTGCAAAATGCAATACTTCTTCATGTGTGATCTTAGTATGATCTTCTCTAAGACCAAGATCTGTGATAACACTCATTGCAAAAACAGGAATACCCATGTGATTTGCGACGATGCATTCCTGCACGGTACTCATACCAACAGCATCGCCACCTATTATATGTATCATCTTATACTCGGCAGGAGTTTCATAAGTGGGCCCGGTAACACAGAAGTAAACACCTTCTCTTACCGCGATTTGCAAATTAGCCGCCACTGTTTTTGCTTTTTCGATCAGTTCTTTTTTGTATGGCTCACTCATATCAGGAAAACGTGGACCAAGTTCATCAATGTTTTTCCCGATCAATGGGTTTCGCATATCAATTCCGATATGATCTTTAATGATCATAATATCTCCAACATTAAATGCCGGGTTAACACCACCCGCCGCATTTGACAGCAATAATGTTTTAATACCTAACAATCCAAGTACACGGATCGGGAAAACAACTTCCTCAGATGAGTAACCTTCATAATAATGGAAGCGACCACCCATGCATACTATTTTTTTTCCCGAAAGATTTCCGAAGATCAATTTGCCTTTATGCCCTTCTACTGTTGATACGGGAAAATTGGGTATCTCGCTGTAATCAATCTCTTTTTCGATCTCGATCTCTTCAGTAAAATTTCCGAGGCCACTACCTAATACAATGCCTACTTCAGGTTGATGTTTGTATTTTTTCTTTAAATACTCAACAGCTTCGTTCAGCTGTTTCATTGCTTTTTTACCCATAGAAAAAGATAAGACGGCAAATATAGATTTTTTGGCGGTGAAGTTTAACTTAAGAATCTATTCATAAATGGTCTTAATAGTTATACCGGTAAAAATCACACCATTCTTCATCACATAGAAGTTTTTTAAGAACAGGGTGATTTAAAACATCTGTGTAATCCATCCACTTTTTTCCAACTTTTATTTTTCGATATACTAAACGTATACCCTGGCTATAATCAACCCACCAATAGATATGTCCTGTATATAATGGTTGAATAGGGTTACCATCTAATTTGTGCCAGCCATAAATTGCAACACGATCTGGTTTTGGATCTCTTGATATTTTACCACTAATAACAACATCCTTTTGAATTCCGGTGATCAAACCTTTTTTCCCTTTGCGTTGTCCTTCTATTATTAAATGATGATGCCACATGGTTGGCGTGCTGTCGCGAAATGCAAACATGGGAACCGGCTCCAATTTTACTTTAGCTGCTTTATAAATATCATCCACCATTTTTCTTGTTGGTAAAAAACAATTAAAGCTGTCTGCAATTTTTTGTGCCGCTAAGGGGGTGATGTTTATTCTTGCCCAATTATCATCTGTGCCGATGCTGAGATAATCAGGAGAAACAAAATATTCCGCACTGATCGTTTTACCTGTTACCGAATCAATAGTTGAAACCTTTATTCTTTCAAACTTTTTAAGAAACGAAGGAATATTACCTGCAAGAATTTCTTTTACGGCAAATGAATCTCTTTCCTGCCATTTCATTGCAAATGCCTGGTGATAAAAGTCATGGCCTGCAAGAGATGAAGTTCGCTGAGGAGAGTCTATCTGTTTTGTTGTGTGGCAAGAGGCAATTAAAAAAATAAATATGGCAATAGCCCATCTCATGAATGAAAGATAATAAAAAGCTCAATAGAGTACAGAAAGATGAATGGAGCGTCGCAAGGGACGATGAACAGTGTTACCAAAGTTGGCTAACAAATTATCATCTTTCATCTCTAAAACTATCCACTCCCTTTGCTATCTTCGCCAAAATTTTTTCCATATGAACCTTCACGAATTCCAGGCAAAAGAACTTTTGAAAAAATATAATGTACCCGTGCAGGAAGGAATTGCATGCGGCACTGTGCATGAAGCTGAAGAGGCATACCGCCAAATAAAAACTCAATACGGAAGTCCATTTGCAGTTGTAAAAGCACAGATCCATGCAGGTGGTCGTGGCAAGGGAACAATAAAAGAAACCGGTATCAATGGAGTAAAAGTTGGGAAAGGACTTGATGAAGTAGTAGACTATGCTCAAAAAATTTTAGGGGGTACATTGGTGACTTTGCAAACAGGTCCGGCTGGCAAAGTGGTTCATAAAATTTTAGTGGCGCAGGACATGTATTATGATGGACCGACTGAAAGAAAAGAATTTTACTTATCAGTGTTACTTGACCGAAGCAAGGGTCAGAATGTAATTATGTATAGCACTGAAGGCGGAATGAATATTGAAGAAGTGGCGCATAATACTCCTGAAAAAATTTTTAAAGAATGGGTTCATCCAGCCGGAGGACTTCAACCATTCCAGGCAAGAAAGATCGCTTTCAATTTAGGATTGAGCGGCGAAGCTTTTAAAAATTGTGTAAAGTTTGTAACTAATTTATATAATGCATATGTAGGATTGGATTGCTCAATGCTTGAGATCAATCCATTGTTCAAAGCTGCAGATGATAAAGTAATAGCCGTTGATTGTAAAATGAACCTCGACGAAAATGCGTTGATGCGTCATCCTGATCTTTCCGCCTTGCGTGATGTAAGTGAAGAAGATCCTACGGAAGTAGAAGCAGGAAAATTCAATTTAAATTTTGTAAAGCTTGATGGCAATGTTGGTTGTATGGTAAATGGTGCTGGCCTTGCTATGGCAACAATGGATATGATAAAACTTAGCGGTGGTGAGCCAGCAAATTTTTTGGATGTTGGCGGCACTGCAAATGCTCAAACAGTTGAAGCAGGCTTTAAGATCATTTTAAAAGATCCTGCAGTGAAAGCAATATTGATAAACATATTTGGCGGCATTGTTCGTTGCGATCGTGTAGCGCAGGGTGTAATTGATGCTTATAAAAATATGGGCAATATCAAAGTACCGATCATTGTTCGCCTGCAGGGCACGAATGCAGAAGAAGCAAAAAAATTGATTGATGAAAGTGGATTAAAAGTTCAATCTGCTATCTTGTTAAGTGAAGCTGCTGACCTGGTTAAGAAAGCGGTGGCTTAAAATTATAGTTGATACATAATAATAAATAATAGATCCTGCTTTCTTGCAGGATTTTTTCTTGATATGATATTTATCTTTGCGCAATGGCTGAAGACCTGTTAATAACAAAAGGCACTAAGGAAGAACAATACGAATCATTGGTTCCCCAAATAAAAGGGTTGCTGGAAGGCGAGCCTGATCTTATCGCAAACCTTGCGAATATTACTGGTGCCTTGAAAGAACAATTCAATTGGTTATGGGTTGGATTTTATTTGGTAAAGAACGATGAATTAGTATTAGGCCCTTTCCAGGGACCAGTTGCCTGTACAAGAATAAAAAAAGGAAAAGGTGTTTGTGGCGCAAGCTGGGCCACCGCACAAACGTTGATCGTTCCGGATGTAGAAAAATTCCCGGGACACATTGCATGCAGCAGTTTATCAAGATCTGAAATAGTAGTGCCAATCATTCGTAATAATATAGTGATTGGAGTACTCGATATTGATAGTATTGAGCTAGATCAATATGATAATATTGACCAGGATTATCTCGAACAAATCACTGAATTGATCAATTTTTAATTCCTTTTTGATCCATACAAATGTTTTAACCCGTTACTAACATTCCTGCAAAAATTAATGCCCCTTAGCTGACGTTATTTCTTTACTTTTGCACGTTCTCAGATAGCCCCTTTCGGCCTGATTAAAGCGAACCCATTAAATGAAGCAGTTAAGCGAGTTATTAGATCCAACTTATCAACAACCCGAGTCTTATTCTCGTTACGAAAGATTTTGGTTGAAATATATTAATGATAAAAGGGACTTCCCTTTTATCCATTTACTTACCTGGATACATATTTCAGTTGTTCCCCTTGGCTTATTGTTATTTTTTCCTGTATTGCAGGGTGCATGGTGGTGGGTTGTTTATGCAGTGTGGTTTTTTATCGGGCATATCAGGCTTCGCGGACCTTTCGGGTTAATGCTTCATAATATTACGCATCGCCGTCTTTTTAAAAAGAAACATGATTGGCTAAATAAATATGTGATCTGGTTTGTATGTCCCTTCTTTGGTCACACACCAGAAACTTATTTCGTTCACCATGTTGGTATGCATCATGAAGAAAATAATATGGATGATGATACCAGCAGCACACTACCGTATCAAAGAGATTCAGTTCGTGACTTCTTCAAATATTACCTGAATTTTATTTTTCTTGGTTTCAAAGAAACCTTCATGTATCTCTTTAATAAAAAGAAGAAAAAATATTACATGCGTCTCACTTATGGTGAAGGAGCTTTCTTTGCTCTTTGTGTTGTAATGTGTTTCGTTAACCTGCAAGCTTCTTTGTGGGTGTTGATAATCCCTTTTCTTCTTTCAAGATTGGTAATGATGCTTGGCAACTGGACACAACATGCTTTTGTGGATCCTAATGACCCTGAAAACATGTACCGTAATTGCTATACCTGTATCAACACTACTTACAATACAAAATGCTGGAATGATGGCTATCATTTAATGCATCATTTAAGACCGGGAGCTCACTACACAGAAATGCCAAAATTGTTTGTAAAGGAAAAAGATATGCTTGCAAAAGAAAAATCCCTGGTTTTTGAAGGCATACATTACTTGCACCTGTTTTATTTCCTGATGACAAAGCGTTATGATAAAATTGCCGATAACCTCGTTAATATCAATAACAGTTTTTCATCAAGAGAGGAAGCTATTAGTGTTTTAAAACAGCGTACCGCAAAATTCCACAATCGCCGAGCTGCCTGATATTTTTTATTTTCGTTCCATGGTTACTATCAGAGATCTTCGGAAAGAAGATAATCCTTCACTTGCAAAAGTTGTAAAAGATACTTTGGCGGAATTTGGCGCCAATCATCCCAATACAGTTTATTACGACCCAACAACCGATACCTTGTTTGAAGTATTTCAAACTCCCCGATCAAAATATTTTCTTGCAGAAGTTAATAATAAAATTGTTGGCGGTGGTGGCATTTATCCTACTGATGGGTTACCAGGAGATACTTGTGAACTTGTAAAAATGTATCTGTTGCCAGAAGCCCGTGGTCACGGATTAGGAAGAACTTTAATTGAAAAATGTATTGAAGCAGCCGCTGAAAATGGTTTTAAAAAGATCTACCTCGAAACTATGCCTGAACTGAAACAAGCCCTGAGTGTTTATGAAAAATTTGGGTTTGAATATTTGAAAGGACCAATGGGAAATAGCGGGCATACCGGTTGCAGCTTATGGATGCTAAAGCAACTTTAGTTTTGTACCTATTTTTTAATTATTGATCTGCTCTACCTCATACACAGGACTGAATAAATAAACCTTTCCTGTTCTTACTTCTTCACATTTGTATCTTTTCCGCTGCTTCTCCCCTTTTTTAAAAACTTTCCCATCGTCAATTTTGAATAACGCATTCAAAGGAATTTCTTCAACCAATTTAAATCCATTTTTATTTTCATCATATTTACGAAGAACCCGTATAAGATCATCCTCAGCACAGCTGCTTGCCGCCGGATTTTTAAGTGAAGTCAACAATTCTTTTTCAATGTCAGGAGGAAAAACTTTGTTCTCGACAAACTGTTTCAGTAAATAACCATAAATAGTTTTCCATTCATTGCCATGTGCCATTACGCTATTAGCATGCTTTTCAAATGTCAATAAATGAGCTATCTCATGTAAAAGGGTGATGAGAAAGGAGAATTTATTCAAACTTCCATTTACACTAATGCGATGATTGCTAAAATGCGTACGATGCCTGTAATCGCCCAAAATGCTTTTGCGATGTTGTGTAACAGTAAGATGAATTTTATAAAATCGCAGGTATTCTTCTACTGCATGATATGTTCCGGTAGGCAAAAACGAATTTAGATGTGATAATGGAGCTTCCTGTTTAGGCATTGGTTTTTTGTTTGTTCACTTTCATCAGTCCTGACACTTCAATAAAAGTATAAACTATATACAATCCCATACAGAAAAAAAGTCCCGGCTTGTTCACATCTTTTTTAGTCGCCATGATATAAACAAAAGCTATTCCTGCCAGTAAAAAAAGCTTTATCATGATACTTCCATATACCCAGCGAAAAAAAGCATGGTTATTCTTAGTGGTAAGTCCTTTTACTCCCATCCAGTAAGAAAGAAAACAAACACCAAAGACAATGAGATTTCCAAAAACAAGCACAGAATAATCAAAACCCCAGTTTTCCAATCTTTTCATCAACAAAAGAAATCCTGAATTAAGAATAAGAAATATCATTATCGCAGGGTGAATCGGCCGATAAAACATTTTTCTAACTAACATGTAAATTAATTTTATAAAAAAACCGGTAAACAATTTACCGGTGCGAAGTTAAAGGACAGAATCAAATAATTCATTTTGCAAGGGAAGCAACTTCATTTGATGCCATATCCACCACATTGGCGCCCATATGACATTGGCCATTGAATGTAGCACTTGGTTCCACCTGTAGTTTACCGGCATAAATATTTCCATTTACAACGCATTCGCCACGCAGTTGAAGCAGTTCTTTTACTTTTATTGTGCCTGATGTTTTTCCTACAATATCTGCGTTGTTACCAAAAATATCGCCTTCTACTACTCCGCTGTTACCAATTACGATCTTAGCACTGCTGTTAATATTGCCGATGATAGTTCCATCAATTCTTAGATCGCTGTTGCTACTGATGTCCCCTTTAATAGTTGTTCCGGCGCTGATCAGTGTGGTACCAGTACCTCCACCGTTACCATTCGGTTTTTCTGTAATCATATCTGTTGTAGTTGGTTTTTTAGTATTAAACATAGGTTTAGAAATTTAGTTTAGTTGCCAATGATCTCTTCCTTCGGCACATTGATCTGTGTTGTATCAAGTTTGGTCGTCACATCACCTTTCAACACTCTTTGTAAACCCTCCCTGTACTGCTCCTGGAATTTTAGTTCCCGTTCTAATGAATCAGTTCTGTATTTCATTTGCCTGAGCTCCCGGTCTGCCCTGTAATCGGCTCCCGAACCCGGAATATAATATCTCAAAGGCGTAAAAACGATCAACGCTACAGTAAGACCTACCAATACCACAAAAATTGTGCAAAGGACCACATAAACGCTCATCCTTGATAACTTAAACGTAACAACCTCTTCGTAAGTATCATCGTTCATAACTACCAGCCTGTAGCGGTTTCGGAGTCGTTTTAGCGTTGATTCTGGGGTTATTTTCAAGTTAGTGAATTTAGAAGCCAATAAAATTAAGAAAAGCTTGTTGAAAGGCGGGATTTCCTTATAAAAAACTTGGGTAATTTTGTAATAAATAATTTGATTTTCAGTTATTAAGACTTTAGATTGCGCGGCATGTACCTGAATAGAAAGATTTACTTTGGTTCCCTATTACTTATTCTGTGTTTTACCTTTTTTCAGGCTCATTCACAGCAGGGATTCTCTTTTGATATAAAAAAGCCCGAACCCTTCGATGACCGGGTTTTGGCCTCAGAAAAATCAGAGTCTGGAAAATTCCCCATCACAAAGCGTCTCACGCAAAATACGTTTACTCATTACAATTATTTTTTTAACGCCAACAACAAGCTAAACGAAGTTTTAGAAATAGCCAAAGCAGACCATTTTGATGAGTACACTGAGCTCCTTTCTTTTTACAATTATAGCCTCGATGTAACTGCCGAAAATAAAGAACAGCTTGACTCAATCATTTATAAGGCTACAACTGGCATAGTGTTGCATGATCTGCGTAATGATTGGATCGACAACTTATACTTGCTAACCGGCGCCGCATATTATCTGCGCAAGCAATTTGATTCGGCCTATCTTACTTTTCAGTTTATCAACTATGCATGGGCAAGAAAAGAAAAAGATGGTTATTACCAAACTATCGGAAGCAAGTTTGATGGTAACAATGCATTTTCCATTTCTACGCAAGAAAAAAATAGTTTACCAAGAAAAGTATTTTCTGAACCACCCAGCAGGAATGATGCTTTTATCTGGCAGATAAGAACACTGATCGCAATGGAAGAATATGGAGAGGCTGCCAGCCTGATCATTACACTTAAAAATGACCCTGCATTTCCAAAACGTTTACAAAGTGATCTTGAAGAAGTACAGGCATTGTGGTTTTATAACGGAAATGTATACGACAGCGCTGCTGTCCATTTAGAAAAGGCATTGGATAATGCAACCACTAAAAAAGAAAGGGCAAGATGGGAATTTTTGATTGCTCAATTGTATGAACGCAGTGGTAAAACAGAATTAGCACAACAGTTTTATGAAAAGGTGATCAATCATACTGTTGATCCTGAAATGGAAATTTATGCAAGGCTCAATTCCATACGTATCAATAAATCAGGGGGTGAAAATTATATCGATAAAAATGTTGCTGAGTTGACAAAAATGGCAAAACGTGATAAGTATATTGATTACCGCGATGTGATATATTACACCATTGGACAAATAGAAATGGAAAGAAATAACCTTGATAATGCGATAGTCAATCTTAAAAAAAGCACAGAGAACAATACAGGTAATTTTGCATTAAAAAATAAAGCCTTTTTGCAAATGGCAGAAATGGCTTTTACATTAAAAAAATACAGACAGGCTCGCAGTTTATATGATAGCATTGACCTAAATGATCCGGGTTTGAAAAATGTTAGAGAAGTAAATGAAAGAAAACATATTCTTACCAATTTAGTGATTCAACTGGATATTGCACAAAGACAAGATAGTTTGCAAAAGATAGCAGCAATGCCAGAGGAAGCAAGAAAAAATTTTGTAAAAAATCGTGTTCGTCAAATCAGGAAAGAACAGGGACTGAAAGAAGATGCAGCAGCATCCTCTGCTATTTTAGTACCAATCGGTTCGCAAGCAAATGACCAGGAGGATCTGTTTACTAACACAAAAGGTGAATGGTATTTTTATAATGCTTCATTAAAGTCAAAAGGAGTAAGTGAGTTCAAAGCAAAATGGGGAAGCAGGGGCAATGTCGATAATTGGAGACGTGCTGCGGGCATGAGCTTTCAGCCAATAGCCACCAAGACTCTTCCTAACCGGGTAGATAATCAAACCAAAGAAGAAGTACAAGTTGCTTCTGGCGAAATAACTTTTGATGCATTATATGCTAATCTTCCTCTTACAGAAACGCAAATGAAATTGTCAAATGACTCATTAAGCGAAGCCCTTTATAAGCTTGGTAAATCTTTTGCAAATGACCTGGAAGATTGCAGTTCTGCAATTCGTGCAAATGAAGAAATTGTGGATCGTTTTCCAGCATTTAATAAAATGGAGGAGGTTTTATTTACACTCTACTATTGTTATAATAAATCCGGCGAGAATGTAAAAGCTCAGCAGGTTAAAAAACAGATGGAACAAAAATTTGCCGGTAGTCGCTTAACAACAATTGTTTCTAGCGGTAAAGATCCGGGAAGCAAATTGAATGAAGAAGCGACAAAAGCCTTTCAAAATGTCTATGATCTGTTTATTGAAGGAAATTTTACAAAAGCTATAGCTGATAAAAAAATTGCTGACAGCATTTATGGCTCTAATTATTGGACACCGCAACTGATGTATATAGAAGCGATCTATTATATCAAACAAAAACAAGATGCAAAAGCAACAGAAATATTGAATGCAATTATTGCACAGGATCCGGGTTCATCAATGGCTATAAAGGCTGGAACTATGATCGATGTATTGAGTCGCAGACAAAAAATAGAAGACGAATTGAATGGAATGAATGTAACAAGAGTTGAAGAAAAACGCATACCGGTTGATACCACAACAAAAATAAAAATAGATACTGTAGCATATACCCCACTACCACAAAAAGAAAAACCAAAAGAAGTAGTAAAAGTTGCTGAACAAAAACCGGTCGTAAAAGCGGCTGATACCGTGATAAACAAACCAATTATTTCGGCATATGCATTTAAACCCGATGATAAATACTTCGCAGCAGTAATACTCACTAAAGTGGATATGGTTTGGGTAAATGAAACAAAGAATGCCTTTAATATTTATAACCGCGGTAAATATTATAACAAACAATTTGAGTACACTGTTACTCCGATCAATACTGAATACAAGATTTTATTAATTGGAAATTTTGACAATGCACAAGCCGCGGCCGAGTATGTTCAATCCGTAAAACCAGTAAGCAATTCACAAATTGTACCATGGCTGGCCACGGATAAATACAGTTTTACAGTTATATCTGCCGCCAATCTTGAAATATTGAAAACACAGCAGGATATTGGGCTTTACAAGCAATTCATCGAAAAAAATCTACCCGGTAAATTTTAAGGATTCCTTTTTACCAAAGCCTTTCTATTTCATTAGCTTTGAAATACATTGTGGTATTTTATTTGAGGTATTTTTCATCTTTCATTGAAACCATATATCATGAAACGGAGCGTAAAAATCTTTTGGCAACTTTTCTTTGGCGTATTCATTGCCTTTATATTATTGGTATTGCTTGCAAGCTGGGGAACATTTGGCCCTATGCCATCATTAAAGAAATTGGAAAACCCAAGCATATTACAGGCCACTGAGGTGTTTGCTGATGATGGAACTCTGATGGGAAAATATTACCTGGAAAAAGGCAACAGGAGTAATGTAGCATATAAGGACATTTCAAAATATGTTAAAGATGCACTTGTATCGACCGAGGATGAAAGATTTTACAATCACTCCGGCATCGATTTTAAATCAACGCTGCGTGCAGTTATGTTACTCGGTCGTGAAGGTGGTGGCAGTACCCTTACTCAACAATTAGCAAAAGCCCTTCTTGATCATGAAAGGAAAAGTAAAGCCATTCGTGTTATACAAAAATTGAAAGAATGGATCATTGCTGTTAAGCTTGAAAGAAATTTTACCAAAGAAGAAATCATTGCACTTTATCTGAATGCAGTTCCATTTGGAAATAATGTATATGGTATTCGTAATGCAAGCCTTACTTTTTTTCAAAAAGAACCTGATAGATTGAAAGTGGAAGAAGGTGCTGTACTAGTAGGCATGTTAAAAGGTAATAGTCTTTATAACCCTCAGCGAAATTATAAAGCAGCTTTTGACAGAAGAAATGTTGTGCTGAAACAAATGGTAAAAAATAATAGGCTCACTGAGATAGAGTTCAATAAATTAAAAACGCAGCCCATTGAAACCAATTTTAAAAAATTGGATGAGAACACAGGTTATGCTCCTTATTTCCGTGAAATATTACGGGAGGATCTGAAAACAATTTTAAAAGGTATAAAAAAGCCCGATGGTGATACGTATGATATTTATGACGATGGTTTGAAAATTTATACAACCATCAATCCCCGTATGCAGGAATATGCAGAGGAAGCAATTGCCGCATGGATGCCGACCATGCAAAAATATTTAAATGCAACCGGAAACATTAAAAACGGAAAAGTATGGGAAGGCAATGAAAGTAAGCTTCAGCAAGCAATGAAAAACAGTGATCGTTGGGCAAATATGAAAGATGACGGGTATTCTGAGGAGGAGATCAAACGGGCTTTTCAAAAGAAAGTACCAATGAAAGTGTTTGCCTGGAATGCCAAACGTGAAAAAGATACCATAATGAGTCCTTATGACTCTATTAAATATCATAGGCAGGTTATGCAGGCCTCTTTTATGGCAATGGATCCTGTAACAGGGGAAATTAAAGCATGGGTAGGTGGTGTTAATTTCAAGACTTTTAAATACGACCATGTTAATATAAAAACTCGAAGACAAGTAGGTTCCTCAATAAAACCATTTTTATACGCACAGGCGATAGAAGAACGCGGCTTTTCTCCTGAAACACAAGTGGAAGATGTGCAGCAAGATTTTGGCAACAAGCGTTTTGTACCAGCTACAACAACATCTTGTACAGGCCGAACTATGAGTATGGCATCTGCATTAGCTTTTTCGAAAAACTGTGCAAGTGCATATATAATGAAACAAGTAACACCTCAATCCTTTGAAGAATTTGTTGCTCGCATAGGTATCCCAACTGATATTGGCCCCTATCCTGCAAATGCACTTGGCGCCTGCGATCTTTCTTTGTATGAAATGCTTTGGGGTTATACAGTTTTTGCAGGTCGTGGATTTTCAACAAGACCTTGGTATATCAGTCGTATTGAAGACAGGAACGGTAATGTGATAGTAAGATTTGATTATAGCGTGAATCGAAAAGAAGCAATAAATGATGTTACAGCCTATAAAATGGTTAGAATGATGCAGGGCACAGTTGATATTGGTACAGCTGCCGGACTGAGAAGTCGTTTGGGTGCAGCAGAAATGGGTGGTAAAACTGGAACTACAAATGATAACAGCGATGCATGGTTTATGGGTTACACTCCACAGTTGTTGGCAGGTGTATGGGTTGGTTGTGATGATCGTTTTATTCGTTTGAGTAAAAATGATACCCGTGGATATGGCGGTACTGCAGCAAGACCGATTTGGGAAGCTTTTTATAAAAAAGTTTATGCTGATAAAAAATTAGGTATTGACAGAGATGCAAGGTTCTCAAAACCGGAAGACCTTGAACTGGAAATGAACAGCGCAGATCCTTTGAATCTTATTGATGTTATACCTCCTGCTGCTGAAGGTGAAGACCAGGGAGTTGGTAATGAATCAGATTTTGAAATAATAAAAACAAGAGAATATATTGGTCCGGAAAGTAAACCAGTGATCGACGATAGTAAAGAAAAAAATCCAAAAAAAGATACAGCCAATAATCAAGCTGCAAAAATTGGCGATCCACAGCCGGAAGAAAAAAAGAAGAAAGGTATTTTCAATAAAATTTTTGGAAAGAAGGATAAGAAAGAAAATTGATAAAAATTATTTCCAATCTCTTACCCAATCTTTAATACCAAGATAAACCTGGTTTGCAACTTTTGTTCTAAACTTGGGATCAAGTATCATTTTCTCATCTTCTTTGTTACTAAGAAAAGCAACTTCAACCAGGCAGCTTGGATAATCTGTTGGTTGTATTGGTTGAAAATTAAAGCTGCCCACATTTCCAAACTCTTCAAGATTCTTTATCTCCAGTAATCTTTTTAAAATGCTTTGCGAAAATGAACGGTGTCCTATGTGTTTATAGTAAGTGGAAACGCCCCTTGCCGTACTTCGACCAGACGAGTTTAAATGAAAAGAAATAAAAATATCCGGGTTATTCTGTTGCGCCCATAATACCCGGTCCTTATTATCAATAGTAGTATCCGTCTCTCTTACCATCACTACTTTTATTTTTTGCTTTTTTAATATTTTCTGAAGCTCTTTAGCAAAGAGAAGCGTATAATTTTTTTCAAGTATACCTGATGTTAAACCGCTTGCACCAAGATTAGTTCCGCCATGTCCTGCATCAATAGCGATCGTCATGTTGCGAATGCTCGCAGGCAATCTTCTTATTTTTAATTGCAACGAGTTTCCCATATAACCGATACTATATCCATAATGCTGTTGCTTCACTAACTCAATTGTAATTTGCAACACATCGCTTTCTGTTTGTTCATACCAAACATTCTTTACTGCTTTTGCAGATGACAGTTGTGTTATCCAGTTTATATTGCTTTGTACATTATACAATTCAATTTTTATCCTTGAAGGGTTTATTTCCATCCAGCTTTTATATGGGACCCTGCCACTGAGTGAAAAGCTTACCGAATCAAATTCATCTCCTCCTTTCACCCGCCAGCTTTCACATAACGCAGTTGATAAAATAGTATCAGGAAATGGTTGTGCATAATATTTTTCAATGAATGCATAATGCAGGGTTGAAAGTTGAACCTTATACAAATTCTTTGTTGTATCAATAACTTTCATCACAACAGATGTATCGATATAGCCCATTTTGGCGCTGCCCAATCTGTCTTCACCGCTGCTATAAGCAAGCTGTGGCAATTTACCCTTCGTAATTATGTAAGAAGGAATAGAATCTTGCGCAAAGAATGACGGAGCTTTCAAAATGAAAAGTAAAAAAGCCACACAAATAATTCTCTTTATAATCATGATTGAAAGATAGCAGAATTTATTTTTATAAATTGGTTTCTTCCAGTCAACTTCGCTATTTACTACTATCTTCTTTTCTTATCTTTCTCCTCAAAATTAACCACCATGGTCTTATTGGGTCTTTCTATTGCGCCAGGACTTGCAATTTGCCTATACATTTTTCTTAAAGACATTTATAATAAAGAACCAAAAAGATTGTTGTTGTTCAGTTTCTTTTTAGGCATCCTTTCCGTCATACCACCCTATTTTATTGAGACATACTCAATAAATTTTTTCAATTCAAGTATCTCATCTTTGGCAACTTTGGCATTTTGTGTGGTGGCGTTGAGTGAAGAGCTAAGTAAATTTCTTGTCGTTCGTTATTTCTGCTATCCACAAAAACAATTTGATGAGCCACTTGATGGAATTGTTTATAGCGTAATGGTAAGCATGGGCTTTGCCACTATTGAAAATATCAATTATGTTTTCACACATGGATATAGCACTGCATTTGTCCGGATGTTTTTAAGTGTACCTGCCCATGCCACTTTTGGCGTAGTAATGGGTTATTTTATTGGCAAAGCAAAATTCGACAACGCAAATCGGTTTAAATACCTGTTTACTGGCTTGCTGGTCGCTGTTCTTTTTCATGGCACATTTGATTTCTTTATTTTTTTACAAGCAAATGAAGCGATCAATACTTATGTTTCTGATGGATTATTATTTGTTGGGGCGGTCGTTTCGTATATAATAGCTATCCTTCTCAGCAGAAAACATCTTAGACTTCACCGCCAATTATCAAAACAATTATTCAAACCAGATCCCAATCAAAATGTTTGAAATAAAAAAAACAGGAATAGATGACATTCCGTTGATACGTGAACTTACATTTCGTGTTTGGCCCCAAACTTATGCATCCATCCTTTCCCAGGAGCAAATTGATTATATGCTGGAAATGATGTACAGCGAATCTTCATTAAAAAAACAAATGACTGAAGATGGTTGCCAGTTTATTATTGTTTATGAAAACGGAAATCCCGTGGGCTTTGCTTCATTTAGTGAAGAAGAAGCACGAAAATGGAAACTGAATAAAATTTATATACTGCAAAATCAACAAGGCAAAGGAACAGGTAAATACATGATCAATTATATCATAGAAGAAATAAAAAAGCAAAATGCAAATTCGCTTTTTTTACAAGTGAACCGATACAATAATGCAAAAACATTTTATGAAAAGCTTGGATTCGCCGAAATAGATTTTATAAATCTTGATATTGGCAACGGCTATTTTATGAATGATTATGTGATGGAAAAGAAGTTGTAAGTATTATGTCATAAGTTTTTAGTTAGTATAGCTATACCTTATCACTTACAACCTATAACTTAAAACTTAATTACATTTCAAATACTTTCTCGGATTGACAGGTTCTTCCTGCTGATACATGAGTATCTCAAGCAGATCTCCCGGCTTGTAAGTTCCAATTATATCTCCCGCTTTTATCCTGGTACCTTGTTTCACCTTTGGGGTCAGCACACCAGCATACCAGAAAAAATAATTTCTGTATTGTAGTACCATATCATACCTCATATCCTCTGTTCTTGCCACAATAATTACTGAAGCATCATGAACGGCCTGAACTAAGGTGTCAGTTTTACTTGTAAGCATCACTCCATATTCAGATGATTTTTGATAATCCTTATCACTGGCCCTTATCACTTTGAGCACACCGCTTTTAAGCGGACATGATAATTTCAAGCTATCAGATTGAGCAAATACAAATGAAGCTGTAAAAAAAAATAATAAAAGAAAGGTGGTTCGTTTAAAATTCATACTTATCAGTTTTTTTGAAAGCTAAGTTTCTTGATCATTTCATCGCTCAATGGTTCTGAGTAAACGCCAAAGGCATTTACCAATACTCCTTTCAAACCAGACCGTGATTCTATTGCATATACAACTGCTTCATCAGCCGGATCACTATTGCCTTCGAAACGATGAAATTCTGTTATTTCAAAATCTTTAGGATTAAAATTTTGTCCCTGGCATTCAAGACGACTTCCTTTAAGATTAAAATCCAATGTAAATCCTCTTTGTTTTAATTCGTTCACAGCTTGTGACACTGTATCATATGCGGCCATGTTATTAAATTTTAAGGTTTATGTTTTATTCTTTTTTCTCTTCGGCTGGTTTGCATTCAAGAAATTCCCGCGAATCCATCGGCTCTTCATCTTTAAACATTCTGAATTCCATTTCCTGTCCAATAGTATAAAGGCCTAATAGTTGTCCTGCTTTTATTTGCTGGTTTACGTTTACCAGGGCTTTAGAAATTCCATAGTACCAGAAATACCATTCTTTATAATAGATCACTATTTCAAAACGGCCATCTTCTGTCGGGTTAATGCTCAACACTTTTGCATCAATACAACTGCGGATCGCCGTGTCGACCTTGCTTATCATTATCACCTTCTTATCCGGCGGATCCCAGGTAAATGCTTCCTTTGGTTCACGTCCCATTCCATTTTCAAAAGGGCATAAAAGCTTTTTATCGAACTTTAGCTCGCCCTTGCCTTTATTTTTCTGTCCAAAAACTGAACCGATAATTAATATCAGCCCAATAAGCAGTAGCATTTTCTTATTCATAATTTATTTCTTGACTATTGGTGACAGAGACGTTAACTTAATTATATTAGTTGGTTGGTTGTTTAATTATTCGCAAGTTACTTCAATTAAAAGGCAACAAATTACAGATTTACAGCGTATAATAATAATTTTTACCCTGTAAAATCTCTTGCAAAATCTATTGAAATTATTTAAAAAAGAAGGTGTTTAACGTACCCTTCAACGCCGGGATTACGGAATATCTAAATTATTACATGGGTCTGCTTCACGGCACCCATAACAAAAACACTTTGTACATTCCCAATATTTTCCATTTCCGATAGACGATTCACATGAAAATTATAATAAGCATCCATATCCTCCACAACGATCTTTAGCATAAAATCAAACTGCCCGGAAATACTATAGCATTCCAGCACTTCGCTCATCTCCCTGATCGCCTTCACAAATCGTGATCCCGCCGTTTTATTGTGTTGCAAGAGCGAAACATAGACGATCACCATCAAACGCTTATTAAGTTTTGCCGGATCAACAAGCGTTGCATATTGCTTGATCACTCCCGTTTCTTCCATCCATTTGATCCGCTCATAAACAGGTGTTGTACTCAAATTCACTTTGTCCGAAATTTCTTTTACAGTAATTCTTGCGTTATGTTGCAATAGCCTCAGAATCGCAATGTCTTTCTGATCGAGTGAGGCATGAGTAGTAGATTCCTCTTTTTTGATTGCTTTGGCCATACTAAAAAAGGTGTTTATTCTGCAAGAAACAAATTTTCAGGCATTTTATTCCAAATTTTTATAATAAGTCAGCCGATTTGCCTATTTCTCTACCTTTGTTTCCAGTTAATTCTTTGTGTAGTTGGTTGTTCTTTTATTATTTGTTGAAAAACATAAAGACACGAAGAAAAACATAAAATTTTTAACTCATAACTCTTAATTAAAAACCATGTCAACAACAATTTCAAACATTGACTTTAAGTTGCCCAATAAAGTGAAAGACATTTCACTTGCCGAATGGGGAAGAAAAGAAATTCGCCTCGCCGAAGCCGAAATGCCCGGTCTGATGGCGATCCGTAAAGAATACGGAGCAAAACAACCTCTTAAAGGTGCCCGTATTGCTGGTTGTCTTCACATGACCATTCAAACCGCAGTGCTGATCGAAACATTGATTGAATTAGGCGCTGAAGTAAAATGGAGCTCATGCAATATTTTTTCAACACAGGATCATGCTGCTGCTGCTATTGCCGCTGCAGGTATCGGAGTATTTGCATGGAAAGGACAAACTTTGGAAGAAGCTGATTGGTGTATTGAACAAACTCTTTTCTTTGGCGGTGCTGATCGTCCATTGAATATGATCCTTGATGATGGGGGCGATCTTACCAATATAGTTTTGGATAAATATCCAGAATTGATCCAACATCTGAAAGGTATCAGCGAAGAAACAACTACAGGTGTTCATCGTCTTTATGAAAGAGTGCAAAAAGGTACATTACCTGTTCCTGCAATAAACGTGAATGATTCTGTTACAAAAAGCAAGTTTGATAACAAATACGGTTGTAAAGAAAGTTTGGTGGATGCTATCCGCCGTGCAACTGATGTGATGATGGCAGGTAAAGTGGCTGTTGTTGGTGGTTATGGTGATGTTGGTAAAGGATCTGCTGCTTCATTGAAAGGTGCAGGTTGCCGTGTTATTGTGACTGAGATCGATCCTATCTGCGCACTGCAAGCCGCAATGGATGGTTTTGAAGTAAAGAAAATGGTTGACGCAGTAAAAGAAGCTGATATAGTGGTTACTGCTTCTGGTTGCCGCGACCTTATCACTGAAAAGCATTTCCGCAGTATGAAAGACAAAGCGATCGTTTGCAATATTGGTCACTTTGATATTGAGATCGACGTAGCATGGTTGAATAATAACTTTGGTCATACAAAAGATACTGTAAAACCACAGGTTGATGTTTATACTGTTGACGGAAAGGATATCATACTTCTTGCTGAAGGTCGCCTGGTAAATCTTGGTTGCGCTACTGGCCATCCAAGTTTTGTAATGAGTAATTCATTCTCTAACCAAACATTGGCGCAAATAGAACTTTGGACCAACCATAAAAGTTACGAGAACAAAGTGTACGTTCTTCCAAAACATTTGGATGAGAAAGTAGCAAGACTTCATCTTTCAAAAATTGGAGTTGAGCTTGATGAACTAAGCACTGAACAGGCCGATTATCTTGGCATTCCAAAAGTTGGACCGTTCAAACCAGAGCATTATAGATATTAATATAAATTTTAAGATTTAGAAAAACCCGCTTTTAAAAGCGGGTTTTTTATTTTAGTTCATTATTTTGTTTTGCAATTCAATGATGAAAACAATATTTGCCATACTGTTCCTCCTCATTACTAATAGCCTGTTTTGCCAGGATGAAGACAAAATAATTCATACTAAAGAAGGAGCTACTCTCGGTCATAAAAAATCCTTAGTCATTCAATGTAAAAGAAGCTATGCTGCTCCTCCGGAAAATAAGGTCATCACCCAGATCTGTGAATGCCAGGTAGACCTGCTTGACCGAAGATATACCACGAAACAGCTAAAAAATTCTCAAAAAAAATACAAAAACGGTGGTCTTGCTCAGTTGATCGAAGAAGATACTTTGCTTCAGAAAGAATTTAAAACTTGTACAGAAGGTGTTAACGATATTTTGCTTCTCTCCATTCCTGATTATAGAAAAAATTTTATTATTAAATGTATTGACAATTTGAAGTCAAGTATTTTAAAGCCTTTAAATGACACATTAGCTACGCTGTTTTGCAGTTGTGCAATTGATGTAATGGAAAAACGAAAGATCACACTGGAAAAATTTGAAGACATAAGCGACCCAACTTCATTTCTTTATAATGAGGTCGCTTATAAATGTGGCAGCCCTTACCTACAACCTTCTGATTATGCAAGAGACTGGAAACCTTCTGATAGTATTGATATAAAATCTAACGTGCCTTATGATTCTGTTCCGGTAATATCAGTAATGGGAATGCACAAAATAAAAATTTCCATCGGAAATGAGACACGTATCTGGATGATTGATAGCGGTGCGTCAGACCTCATTGTATCCGATGAATTTATCAAGATGCTTAAGCAGAAAAAGATAATTACAGAATTAAATTTTATGGGAGAGGGCTATGCTTCATTAGCTAATAACAGTCGCATACAATGTAAAAGGTATAAAATTGACAATGTGAAAATTGGACAGTTTACAATTGATAATGTAATTCTATCAAGCTCTCCCGGTGTTAAAGAGTTTCTTGTTGGCAAATCACTACTTAATAAATTTCGTAGTTGGACATTGGATAACAAAAGCAATCTATTGATCTTAACAAAATAAGCATAGTTCAATTCCTAGAAGTCTTAAGGTAAATTATTGTAACTTCCTTCTCCAAAGAATTTTCCACTAAAAAATATTTTTTATGAAACAACTGCTAACAGTTTTTGTAATTTTTTCAATTACATCATTATTTATTGCTTGTAATAGCAATACAGCCGAAGAGTCCAGCACCAACACCACAACTGAAAACGAAACCAACTCTTCTTTTGATCTTGCTGCTGCAAAAAAATCTATCGAGGAAGCAAATGTCGTCTTTAGTGATTTTGTAAAAAAAGGTGACACCGTTGGTGTTGCTAGCCTCTACACATCCGATGGGAAAGTGATGGGTTCAAATATGCCTGCTGTTTCGGGCAGAGCCGCCATCCAAAGTGCTTTTAGTGGTATGCTTAGTATGGGAATAGCTGGTATTATTTTAACTACAACCGAGGTATGGGGCACTGAGGCATTAGTAAGTGAAGAAGGTACTTATAGCCTAAGTGACAAAAGCGGTAAAGAAATAGATAAAGGAAAATATATTGTTCTCTGGAAAATGGAAGATGGTAAATGGAAACTTTTCCGTGATTGCTTTAATTCTGATCTGCCTTGCCCTAAATAATGATCTATAATTAAAATTGTGGTAAAGAGCCTTGCTTGCGCAAGGCTTTTTACTTTTCAGAACTGTATGCAGAATTAATTTGTTTTGAAATCTTTTGGAATAATTGTTGTATCCTTTAGGAGGACTTCAATTTTTCCATATCAAAAAAGGAGATTCACATGACAAACGTCGCATTATGGGTACAGCTTGAAGCCAAAAAAGGCAAAGAAGCCGAAGTGGAAAAATTTTTACGGGATGGTCTGACAATTGTCAACAACGAAACAGAAACCATTACCTGGTATGCTTTGAAACTCGGTCCGACTTCGTATGCGATATTTGATACGTTTTCTGACAACAAAGGAAGAGAGACTCACCTTACAGGACAGGTTGCCAAAGCTCTAGAGGAAAAGGCATCTGATCTTTTCTCCAAACCGCCAACAATTGAACGAATTGATGTGTTAGCTGCCAAACTGCCTGAATTAGAGCAGTACTAATGATAACTTCTTTGAGCCAAACGATCCCGGAGCTTTTAATTCATCGTCGATCCGATGTGAGGGCCCCGGGATTTTCATTTTGATGGAGCTTGGTTTGCATTCAATTAGCTCTTAAAAAAATTCTCAAACACAAATGAACATTCGCCTTTCTGAACATTAATATTTTTTTACTGAATCAGTTTCTGTAATTTCAAAGTATAGCATAAAATTTGCTCATAACGGTTCTAACAAATAGAGATATGCCAATACATTTCGTGAAAAACATCCAGTTCTCAAAGCTAATTAAAGCTGAAGGACGCCTGAGAGAGTTCAATTTTAGGAAAACCGGGACAGGTAGCGACGAAAAATGCTCGGTAGATACTGTGGATGACCGCGGCAACCGGATCATTTTCACAATGCTTAAGGAAGGCGGCACCTGGAAACTTAGCTCAACTTTACTTCCTAAATGGATCATTCAATACGAGGTTCAACTAAGCGATGCCATTGAAGAGGAAATAAGCCATCAATAGCAATTGAACCGGTAAATATTATTTTTGCCGGCGATGGTTCAGTTTACAACTACAATAAAGCAATTTGATCAGCAAGGCGAAAAAACCGGCTGGACCTACATTGAAGTCCCCTCAGATATAGCAGGAAAATTAGTACCAGGAAACAAAAAAGGGTTTCGCGTAAAAGGAAAGCTTGATAATTTCCCAATTAAAGGAATTGCTCTGATCCCAATGGGCGGCGGCAACTTTATTCTCACACTAAATGCAGATCTAAGAAAAGGAATACATAAAAGAAAAGGTGCAATGCTGAATGTGAAATTGCAGGTAGATCCCGAGGGATATAAACTTAACGAAGATTTTGTCGCTTGCCTGAATGATGATCCTGGGGCAAAAAAATTTTTTGATACACTAACAGGGTCACACAGGAATTATTTCAGCAAATGGATCGATTCTGCCAAAACTGAACCAACGAAGATCAAGCGGATCACAATGGCGGTGAATGCCCTTTCAAAAAATTGGGGCTATCCTGAAATGCTCCGAAACAGTAAGAAAGATCTTTAACTAGTTTTCATTCCTCCGGAATCTTGTTCTAATGATTTCAAGCTGATCTTCTTTTAGATCAGTTGTCTTCTTTAATACTTCAATAAAATAATTCACTTCTTCTTTTGTTGCAGGGCAGCCGGTATTTACAAGTTTCTCTGTGCCATTTACAGTAGCAGGCATCCTGGAATCGAATAAAAATTTTCCCTCCTTATCAAAAATTAACCAGAATGGAATTCCCTCATCCTTGCTACCATACTTTTCAAGTATCTCCAATGCTCCGGGGTTTTCAAGATCCTTCTTCCCTTTCGATTCAAATACCACGAGATGACGAATAACAAAATTATCATCAAAGAATTTTTTTACTGAAGCATCATTCAATGAAGTATCCATTTTATGACACCAACCACACCATGATGCATGAAACATCACAATGACCTTTTTGTTTTGCTTTTTTGCAGAAGTAAAAGCTTCTTTCATTATCTCCTCTGAAGACAAGGGAGCTTTCTGGGCAAATAAGGAAGTAACTGTCGAAAATATTAGTACTGAGATCAAAAAAATATTTTTCATGGTATCACTTTATCAAAAGCAATTTACTCCATACATCAATAACAGGAAGTTAAAATAATAGCCGCTTTTGTACGAATTTGTAGATTTGCTGATGACCAGGCTATCAGTTAATATCAACAAGTTTGCAACGCTAAGAAATTCCCGGGGAGGAAATAATCCGGATGTTATAAAAGCAGCGATCGATACACAGCGATTCGGCGCTGATGGAGTTACTGTTCACCCCCGCCCCGATGAACGCCATATTCGTTATAACGATGTAAGAGAAATTAAAAAGATCATCACAACAGAATTTAATATCGAGGGCAATTGTACTGAGCAAAAGTTTGTTGATCTTGTTTTAGAAACAAAACCTGACCAGGTCACCCTGGTTCCTGATACACTTGGTCAATTAACTTCTGATCATGGATGGGATACTATTAAAAACAAAGACTATTTAAAAAACATAATTGCTGTTTTTAAAAAAGCAGGTATTCGTGTATCAATATTTGTAGATCCAGATATTAAAATGGTTGAAGGCGCTGCTGAAACAGGCACAGACAGGATCGAACTTTATACTGAAGGTTATGCAAAACAATTTGCAGCTGGTAACAAGCAATCGGCAGTTGCGCCTTACATTACTGCATCCAAACTCGCAAAAGAACTTGGATTGGGATTAAATGCCGGTCACGACCTTGATCTTACCAATTTGAAATTTTTAAAAGAAAATATCCCCTCGCTGGATGAGGTAAGTATTGGTCATGCATTGGTTTGTGACGCTATTTATTTAGGCTTTGAAAATGCCATTCAACTATATAAAAGACAATTATCGGTGTAGGAAACTGAGGAGCAAGTAGTAAGATCAAAATCAAAATATGAATTACTTGTTTAAAAATCAGCCTTTAAAAAGCCTTCTAAACCTTACCTTTGCGGCGATTAATTAAACAACTATAACCACCAAAATATGGCAGATATTTT